>Ga0210390_10000277_pt1 | contig 56477 bp, 59 predicted proteins | sample IncBWH11OmetaG_FD_161050 | JGI IMG/M metagenome (GOLD analysis project Ga0210390, IMG submission 161050) | Forest soil microbial communities from Barre Woods Harvard Forest LTER site, Petersham, Massachusetts, United States - Inc-BW-H-11-O ... | reverse complement strand
CCAGGTTAGAGGCGTTCGAAGAAATGGCGACCGCCGAGACGACGCTGAACTCCTTGGAGAGCGTCGCCAGCGCCGCGCCCGTGGCTACATCCCACACCCGGACCGTGTTGTCGTTGCTCGCGGAGGCCAGCACTTGACCGTCGCGCGACAAGGCGACCGAAAAGACGCCGGCGACGTGCCCTCTCAAGACTTTGACGCCGTCGCCTGCCTCTGCGGATGACCGCCGGAAAGAACAGGCCAGGGGTACCAGGAAGACGAGAATCGTCGCCACTTGCCGATGCGGTGATCGCCTCATACAAAACTCCCTTCGAGCGCTGCCCCCATGACTTGACCGCAGCGAATGATCGAGGTCGGCCGTCTGCCGACGCGGGTCGGGAGTGTAGCAGCAGACGTTTGTTCAGAAAATGTCGGAAATTTAGCCAGGTTCAGGCCTTGCGCACGGTTCGCGGGGCTCGCTCGTTGAATTCCATCGACCCCCAACATACGCTGGATTCGGGCTCGGCCGTTCTGCCACTTCAAAGCCCGGCCGCGGAACGCAGCGTGAAGATTGTTCTCCTCCGTCTCCTGCTCCGATTCAGGGCAAAACTCTCGCGATGGCTCGAGGTGCTCCCGAGCCTGCTTGCCAGTTTTGTGCTGCATGGGTTCGCATTGCTGCTTTTGGGGCTGATCGTGCTGCGGTTTTCACCGCCGGCCAGTGAGGCGATGTCGGTCGAGGCGGTCGCCAACAACGCGCCGGAGGGGCCAGCCGAAGCCATCGATCGCGTCGATTTCGTTGACGACTCTCACGATAAAACAGAGACCAAGCTCGTCGACGACAAGAACGATCCCGCCGGCCTCGCACCGAAAAAACTGCCCGATTTGAGCAGCGTGCCGCCCATCGACTTTCAGGACACGAGTCTGAAGGCTGCCGAGAAGGTCGAGCTGACTGTCGAACCGACGGTCAAATTAAACGGCGAGCTCAGCGGCCGCGGTGTGGGCGTCCGCTCGAAGATCGCAATCAAAGGAGGCGGGTCGACCGAGAGCGAGCGCTCAGTCACGCTGGGCCTGCGCTGGCTCGCGCGGCACCAGCAAGCGGACGGCTCCTGGAGCTTTCATCACGGGGCCGACGATCCCGGCTCGCTCGAAAAATGCACCACGGGGGCGACCGGACTTGCCATCCTGTCGTTTTTGGGCGCCGGGCACACGCACCGCAGCGATGTTCGCTTTCAGGGCACCGTCGACAAGGGTCTGAAATACCTGGTTTCGCAAATGAAGCGGAGCCGCGACGGGGGCGACCTGCGGGGCCAGGTCGTCTCGAATGAAGGCATGTACGCGCACGCGATCGCCACGCTCGCCCTCTGCGAGGCCTACGGCCTCACGCAGGATGAAAAGCTCTTGGAACCGGCGCAGCAGGCGGTGAACTTCATCGTCTTCGCTCAGGATCCGAAGAAGGGCGGCTGGCGCTATTCGCCTCACGAGCCGGGCGACACCACCGTGACCGGGTGGCAGGTGATGGCGCTCAAGAGTGCCAGGTCGAGCGGCCTCAAGGTTCCCGCCCGCACGCTCGCGGCTGCCGGCCGCTTCCTCGATACCGTTCAGGCGCACGGTGGCAGCCGCTACGGGTATGTCAGCTCGGACAGCACGCCGCCGATGACGGCGATCGGCCTTTTGTGCCGCATGTATCTCGGCTGGAAACAAAACACGCCGGCACTCAAACGGGGCGTGCAGTTTCTCAGTCAGACGGGCCCATCGCTCGGCGACATTTATTACGACTATTACGCGACCCAGGTTCTGCACCATTGGGGCGGGCCCGAGTGGAAAAAATGGAACGAAGCGCTTCGCGATCAGTTGATCCAGTCGCAGGTCATGGCGGGAGACGCCTTCGGCAGCTGGAAGCCGTCGGGCGACCGCGGGGCCGCAGCGGGCGGCCGGCTCTATCAAACGTGCCTGTGCATCATGACCCTGGAGGTCTACTACCGCTATTTGCCGCTGTACCAAAAGGAAACGGCGGGCCAGTGACTCGTCGCTGATGTGTCTTCGCCAGTCGCCTTGTTTCGCCCCTCCTCTCGCTCCCGCCTGAGCCGTGATTTAAAATCCAAAACTGGGCGAAAATTGAGGCCAAGATCGGGCCCGTGGCGGCGAATAGCCGATGGGACAGGGTTTTCGGCCCAGCGTTTTGGCAACCGTCGTTTGGCAATCGCCCCGTCAATGGGGCCCGTCGTTTCAATTGGGGAGACGCGCACGATGAATCAGATCCTGGTGAATCCGTGGCTGGCGCTCGGCACGTTGGCCAGTGTCGTGATCATCGCTTGCACGCTGATCGTCTTCGTTACTGAGTACCTGCGAAAGACGCAGCAAGCGTCGATCGACGCCTACCTCAAGCAGGAGATGATCAGCCGCGGAATGTCGGCGGCCGACATTAAGACGGTCCTGGAGAGCAGCTCAGACGCCGAGGCCGCCCGCCTCTCCAATTGCGCCAACCAGGGCGTCCAAGTTGGGTTGGGGAAGTTCCACATCAAAGTCGGCGAACTCCGCAAGACAGCGTCGGAACTGGAAGACTCGGTTGCGTTGAAGAACTAGGCGTGTCGAAGAGCTAGCTATTCCCGCGGGAGGCGGCTGGAGAGCCTGCCCGCGGCGCATTCGCGGCGAGCACTTAGCTTCGCGTCGGACGGGTAGCTCAGTGCCTGCGGCCGAGGGCGGCGTTACAATCTGCGACCCACAAATCCGCGTCCCCGCCCGCTGCTCTTGTATGAGCGGCCCCAACACTCTTTATAATCCGAGCACGCGCGCCCGTAGCTCAGATGGATAGAGCAACGGATTTCTAATCCGTTTCCGTGCTCGCTATAATGGATTATCGGCGAATGACTTGCGACTCGCCGGTTTGAGCGACGCACGGAATGGCCGCACGGAATTGACCGCCGCCATTTCCGACCTCATTGTGGTCCCTTGGTCCGCAAAATGAGGAATCAGACATGGCCCGCAGACCTGCGAAACCGTGGTTTAGAAAAGACAGCCAGGCATGGTTCGTTTGCTTCCAGGGCAAGCAGATCAACCTCGGCAAGGACAAGAAGGAGGCCCAGCGTCGCTTCCACGAAATCATGGTGACGCAGGCACCCCCTGCGAATGACAATCTTTCGGTCCATCCCGCCGTCGAGCTGATCGACCTGTTCCTGCAATGGACGGCCCAGCATCGCGCTACCCGCACGTACGACTGGTACAAGGAGCATCTGCAAAGTTTCATCGACTCGTTGCCCGACAAGCGGATCAAGACCGAAAATCTTCGCCCGTTCCACATCCAGCAATGGGCTGACGCCCAACCCAGTTGGGGCGACACCTACAAGCGCGGCGCGATCACCGCCGTGCAGCGCGCGTTTTTCTGGGCGGAGAAAATCGGCCACATCGAGCGGTCAACAGTCCGCCATGTCGAGAAGCCGAAAGCCCAGCGCCGCGACAACCCCATCTCGGCCGAAGTCTTCAAGACGATGCTGTCGCACGTCAAGGACCAGCCGTTCCGTGACCTGCTGGAATTCGCATGGGAGACAGGTTGCCGACCGCAGGAAACCAGGTTCATCGAGGCGCGGCACGTCAATCTGGAGCGTGGACGGATTGAATTCCCGCCGGAGGAGGCGAAAGGCAAACGTCGCTGGCGCTTCATTTATCTCACCGAGAAAGCCACCGAAATCGTCAAGCGGTTGATGGCGGAGCAAAAGACCGGCAAGCTGTTCCTCAACCGCCGAGGAGAACCGTGGAAGAACTTCGCGATCTGCAACCGTTTCTCACGGCTCAAAGAAAAGCTCGGCCAGCAATACGCGGCCTACGATTTGAGGCACGCGTTCGCCACCCGGCAACTCATGAACGGCAATGATCCCGCGACGGTCGCCGCCTTGCTCGGCCATGTTGATGCGACGATGCTGTTCAAGAATTACGAACACGTCAGCACCGACGAGGAGCATCTGAAGGATCGGCTCAAGCGGACGGCCCGTTGACATGCCAGGAACGAAATTCTCTTGCTTAACGACGGATACAAAACGATCCGACCTCGACGCCCGAACGCGCGCAACTGGCACGGTCGGATTGGCTCACTTTCGATGCATCGCCGCGGAGGAGCCCTATGTCTATCAGTTGCCGTCCGACTGATACAGTCAGCAGATTGCGCCCGATCGTAAGAACCAGAAACGTGCAATTCGAGGAAGTACGCGGTCGGTCTTGACTTGCCAGCGGTCGTTGCTCCCGGCCTCGTTGATGCGCTTTCGACCGACTCGGATCCGGCTTGATCCGCCAGAAAGCGGCCGGTGTCATCGTCATAACGCCAGACCAGTTTGCCGTCGTGGACAACCCCAAGTCAGTGGTCCGTGACGGCTTGGGGCCTCTGCGAAGCCGTGCAGCCGAACACGCCTGGAATCGCCGAGGAATTTCGACTTGGCGACAAGCCGCTAATTATTTGTCGGCCAAGAGGACACGCTCCCGCACAGTCAGCCGGTCAACGCATCAGTGCGATCAGTATGTGTCCATCACCGCGAATTGTTCGTTACCTGCCGCCTCCCGAATAAAGTGCGACCATAATTGGAACAACTCACGCCACGTGACAATCCCGTCTCCGTTTATATCAACGCGATTCGGTCGAAATTCCCTTCGTCTACCTCTCACCATCCGGGGCTGCATCTGGTAGGTCGGGTTGTTATAACAACATGCTGCCACGAAGCTCCGAGTCATTATGCCGCCCAGCTTCGGATCGCTGAGGGCATCAGCAGTGCTCACATCGATGAATCCCTCGTAACTGGTGAATAGTCCATTCACGACGGGTTCATTAATCCTCGATGTATCATATCTGTCGCGAATCTTGAACAGTGCATCTAAGGGTGCGCGCCCGCCATGGAGATTTTCCGCTGGCGGACGACAACAGTCAGTGATCAGAATCTTTAGTCTCGCACCGGTTCGATCCATTGCAGCGCGGACATTTGCACGCGCCAGCTGCCGACCACCAAACTGAAAAATGTGATGTGTGCGGAACATTGGGAGGTCGCCGCTCACGGTCGGAATCGTGCCGATTCGTTCATCGGTGGTTTCGGTTTCTCCATGTCCACTGTAGTAAACAAACAGTGTATCGTCACTTCCCACGTGAAGCGCCGCGACATGGTTTACGACTTGCTTTGGGGTCATGGTTGCAACATTGAGAACCGTCAAGTCCAGCTGAAATGCGGGCGCTCGAAAGCTCCGTGTCAGGAGATCTTTTATGGAATCTCGATCTTCTGCAACGGCCTTCTCGATTCCAGTTGCGGCCTCGTCAACGAGGACGACTGCGTGTATCGTCTGCGCCGGAGGCGCGACGTGCTTAGGATTCAACGTTGCGAGCCCGTCCGCGACGGTGTGCACACGGTTGTAGGGATCCTCAGCCACCGGCCTTGAGTAGTTGTCCGCAGTAAGCAAACGATCTTCCCCTCCGCTGGCTATGGAAGCACTGGATACGAAGAGCGAAAATAGTATAGCTGGTCGTAAGTATTTCATCGTAAAACCTTCGGCTGCTTGTTGCCTCGAACAAGAAGAATGGCGGCGGTGCCCGTAAATTGTTAAGTAGATCCCTCCAATGCATGCCTACATTGCAGGTACGCGACAAATAGTGAGACAAACGCGCCAATACAGATAAAAATACTTACCCATGAAAGGAAAATCGCGAGATTCGTCGACCGGACCGTCCAGGGAATCCAAACATGCTCGGCATCCCATTCCGCGCCATCGAGCACATCGCGCTTGGTCATTCCGGGGCGCTCGAATAGAAGATTGGCAACGGCTGGCTGAAGCAAAAAACCGCCCGCGACTTGGTGGTCGGGGTCTGGCGCATCATAGACGAAGGCTGTGTGCAGCGAAAGGTAGAGTACCATTGCAGCGCCGCTTACGATTGCAGATCGTGTTATAAGAAGGCGCAGCCGCTTCAAGTTTGGACGCGAGGGGGACGCGTGCGTGTGCCCCACATAAGCGCCAACGGCCGCAAGATATCCAAATACGCTCGTGATCGCGGCGACTGCCGCCGATCTCGGCCATGGAGGACCGATTGAAAACGTGAGCTGCATCAGCGGAGGGATGGTCGCGTATCCGAGCATGGACGCCAAAATGGCCGCATTCCGGCGAAGAAATTGCTCCCATCGTTTCAAGACAGGATCGCCGTGAGAAAGCATTGATGCTCTCTTTCGTGTCACACGGACGCTCCTAGCCTAAATTTCAACGGAAGCGCAGCGAATACTCTGCACTGATCGACGGCTGACGCGAGTCAACAACAACGGCTCCCTTTAGAAGCTCGACCCGGTATCGGCCTTTCAGCTTGAGCTTGTCGCCATTTTGGGCCGTCGACCAAGCGATTTTTTCGGGGGTGTTGCAATTAAGAAGAAAGTTTAGAAGAGGCGTATACCGCACCGTGGAGTCAGGAGGTGCGGTTACTGTAACGGTCCAGCCTGGATGTGCCGCCCTCTTGACCCGCACACGGATTAGACCGCGAGCGCGCGCCACCGCATCAAACGTCTCAAAGAGCAAGTCGGCAATCTTCCGATCGTGTAACGCGAGCGTCGGACGCAGCGTGTCAATCGTCTCTCCAGGCGATTGAATGAGCTGAACCTCATCCGCAATTTCCTTGTCGATGGCTTCGAGAAAGCGAGCAGCAGCCGCCTGGTCGATCGGCGCGGCAAAGGCATAACGGCGTAAAGCCTCGAGTTGCAGCATATGCTGTATTGGCCCGAATTGAAGCATGTTCCCTTCGCCCAGCCCGGCGACGTTTATGTCGCCCATTTCCACAATCAACATGTCGCCCGAGACGCGGAGAGCAGGTTTGTTCCCAAGAATGGCGCCGTCGTCAATCTCCTCGCGGACCCTTTGTCGAAGCGTTTCGCTCAACGGCTGTGCAGCAAGCGTATGGACCGCGATGAGACAAATGATCGGTGTCAGGACGGCCTGGATGCTGAGTCGAAATTTGGGGGCGCCAAGGGACATCGAAACGATCATCCGTAAAAAGCGGCTCTCGATGGGTGACTTTTAGTATCCCAGTGATCGTGACGTGGAGCGGATTAAGTGTCAATTGGTCAAATGCCCGTTTTTCTAAGGGAAAGCGTGGCTTGGTGTCGGAACGGGAAACGGCACGGAGCCTCGGTCACGTTGACCGAGCGTGGGTCTGTGGCCGCGGAGAAGAGTAGCGGCCTGCTGAAGGGTGGCGACGATACGAATGTCGATACTTGGCGTAGTCGTCACCTACCTTTGCCCAAACGCCACCCGAAGCCAATTCGATCCGTTCGAGAATGTTTCGCCCGACCGAATCACGATCGCGTCGACGATGTAACCGTTTTCCACTCCGCCTGTTCTGAGTCCGGTCATGAACGCGTTGGGCTGGAGGATGCTCTCGTAGTGCTCGGAGAAATTGCCCGTAAACTTCGAGCGGCCCACCAGCTCGTCGTAAAGGTCAGTTGCGGGTGCCATCGATCCGCCGATGAAAGTCTGCAGCGATTTTCCTACAAGCGAACTCGCGTACTCAGCTGTTTTGGCATCTCCCAGCGCAGAGAAGCATTTTGTTCCGTAGTTGGTCAGCAATGCATCCGCGAGGTGCTCGCCGGACCGGCCGCCCTTGATCGCCGCGTAGAAGGCGTGCAGCGATTGAGTTAGAACAACCTGACAGCCCAAATGGCTTCGGCACTCAGCCAGATACCGCGAGTCCCCGGAAAACGCATGATTCTGAAATTCATCGATCCACTGGACGATGATGCGGTCGCCGGGCTTCGCGTGCCGCCGCAGCACGTGGCGCTGCACTCCCAACCGCCAGACTGCGTTCACGAACTGCCCTGATGCGCCGTAGCGTGATCCCGGCATGTCGACCAGGATCGAAGCGCCGTCATCCATCATTGCAGGCGACCAGGTCGTATCGCTCGAAATCAAATTCCGCACGACGCCCGATCCCATCACGTGCAAGATGCCCTGGACTTGCACCATGATGCTCGTCTTCGTGCGATCGTTCAGCGTTGGAACCTGACCCAGCCAGTAATCCGTGCATTGTTCCATGTCGGCTTTTTCAATCTCGGTTTTCGGGGCGTTGAGTGCGGCCTCCAGCATCTTCCAATGAAAGCCCTGCCTCCAATTCGGGTCCTTGAGCTGGTCGGGCGTCATCGCCGCACCCGAGATAAAGCGTTGCAGGTCGAAAGCGGTGATCGTCCCGGTCGCCAGGCGTAACACCAGAATCGCATTTTCGAGCATCCGCTCGCTTTGGTCCCGAAAGAATTGGTCGTTTTCGCCGCCGCCAACCGAATCGGTGCGGCGCAGCGTCTCGCCGCTGGTCATCAGGATGCTCGCGAGTTCGCGATCATCGGCGCCAGCTCTCAGCTCAGCGTCGAGCATGTTGTAGCGCATACCTGAGTCGGGCGCGATAATCCGCAATTCATTTTCCCGACCTGCCTCCTCGAATCGCTGTTGCCACCACTGCCGGTCCTCCGGCTTCGAGGCGACAATGTGAAAAGCGATTCGCCTGTCGGCGAGCAGAGCTCTTGCGAGCTGCAAGGCGACCGCCGAGCTTTTTCCACTGCCGCTTGCGCCTAGAACGGCGAAACTTCGCAGCAAGTCGCGTACGCGAAACGGGTCTTGCGGGGTCCAACTCAGCAGCGGTTTGTCCAAGTCCTGCGCACCGACCGTTTGCTTAGCTCGGGATCTTCGCGCCCTGACAATAATAAACAAGACCGGAAAAACCCCGATCGCCAGGCAGGTGATTACAGTGTCGTGATCCATCTCAGTGCTCAGCCCTTATTTCCTTGACTGGAGTCGGTCGTCAAATACGAATGTGCCGCAAATTGAGTTTGCCTTTGAGTGGCGCAGTCGCTCTGCGCTCGACGGGAGCGGCTTCGACCTTGAGGCTCTCCCAGAAGGCGAGCAGATCGCCTTCGGCAATCAGAATCTTGCCACCGCGCCCCTTAAGGCCGGCCCTATAGTGCGGCAGCAGCTTCCCCTCAACCCATGCGTAGACGAGGCTGACGGAGACGCCGACTTTGTGAGCCGCTTGCCGAGGGGTCAACATCGCTTCCGACTTTCCTTCCGCCATCCGCCGCACGGCTGGCGATGCCATCAATCATTCATTCGCGATCATTCACGACGGCCGCTTTGCCTCTCTCCGACGTCTCAGGCTTGCAGCCCTGTTCGATCCACGCCCTGACGTCGCTGATGCGCCATCGCACGCCGCCGCCGATTTTCACCGGACGCGGCACACTCGCATTCCGCCGCAGTCGCCACACTGTGCGCACCGATACGCGAAGCAATTTCGCCAGGTCCTCGACCGTCATGAGTTGGTTTTCAATCGTTGACATGCGTTGCCTCCGGCTCGACTTCGAGCCGCCTTCACCTCATGAGAAATCGCCGCAATCGCTCCGCCCAATAGGTCACGCGCCACGGATTCGCCTTCAAATACGCGTGGAGTTGCAGCAGCACGATGCCCATGCCCGCGTTGAAAAAGAACACGTTCCACAGCAGTCCGTTAACGAGTGCGCTCATGGCGCATCACCTTTGCTTGGGTTTGGCTCACCTCTCAGACCTTCGCCTCTTCCTTCAAAACTCGGAGAAACGTTTGCAAGCCGATTCCTCGCGGCCTAATCTTTCGCACTTTGGCGACAAGCTCCTCGAGAATTTGCAGAAACGATTCGAGATCGAGCCCATCGCTCGACACCGTGACCGACCGCTTCTTATCAAGAACCGCTGTCGCCCGGCTTGCCCCTGGCTTAGTTCCATTCGAGCCGTTCTTGCGCGCCGCCTTCCGCTCGCCCGCCAGGCCATCGCGGGTCAGGTGCCCGCCAGCAATTCTCTGCGCCAATTCCGCCTGTTTCGTGGGATCGTCCACGCGGGCCAGTTCCGCCGCCGCGCTGCTTGGAATCACTCCATCCTCAACCTGCTTTTGAATCGGAGCCGGAAGTGACAGGAGGGCCAGCAATCGGCTCACGTTGGCGTTGGACATGCCCAACCGCTTCGCGCCCTCTGACGCCGACCAGCCCGTGACTTCCATGAGCCGCGTAATTGCACGGGCTTTTTCCATCGGCTTCAGCTCTTCGTGGCAATTGGCAATGAGTTGCCGGTGAATAATTTGTCCCTCATCCAGATCCTGCGTTTCGATGATGACTGCAATCGTCTGCAATCCGGCGTAGCTCGCCGCACGAAATCGCCGCTCGCCATCCACCACGACATACTTATCGCCGACCTTGCGGACACGGATTGGCTGAAGCTGCCCGACTTCCTTGAGGCCGCTCGCCAACTCTTGGATTGACGCCTCCTCAATGTGATCGCGGACCTGCCGCTCACACTCGATCTTGCCGACAGGCAAGTATTGAATTTGCTCGTTCATCGCGATCAGACCTTTCAATGCTGAGTTGAAACTTCACCATACCTTTTGCCTTGAGGCCAACTATTTGGCGATCCGCTTGGCCACGCTCTCGATGATCGTCACCCCGGGTTTGTCGGCAGCGTCCTTGAGCTCTCCTCGAATGGCCTGAACGAGGGCTTCGAACCAATTCAGGGTCAAGAACAACGCCATAGCGGCAGCGATCAGGTCGATCACCGTCGACTGGACTTTCTCGCGGTCGGAATCGAGATCGTTTGCGAACATGATTTGTCTCCTTAGTTGTGCTTCATCCCTCGGTCGCCCTACGTGGGGCGACCGAGGAACGAACTGAAATATCTCACTTGCCCATAAACATCCGAGCGACAGTGAGGCCGAAGCCCGCGGCGTTTTTTATCCCCTCGCGCTTCATGATCCGCTCTTGCTGCTCCATCTCCCGGAGCCGTAGCCACGCGTCTGGGTTGGTCTTCCGCACTTCGGCTTCCTGATACGCCTTAATTCCAGCCTTCACGCCCCAGATTAGGAGGCACAACAGAATTAATGTGCTCATCGCTCAACGCCTTTCTCTTGCTGCTCGCGGCCTGTCCAACGTTGGGCGTAGCCATCGAGCATGGACTCGTACTGACTCTTCCCTTGCACGATTTCTTGCGGGGTCAGATTCCCCGTAAGGCCAGGCTCCTCGACCGGCTGGACAGTGTGTCCCGGGAACGCCGGCAGAACCTGCGTCAGTTCCTTTGCACCGGCGCGAAGCATCGCCTCAAGATGCCCGGCACCGATCTTTGGTTTCTCAGACATCAAACCTCCTCTCTTCGATGGTTAAAGACATCCGACAAGTAACGTTGCTCGATCTGAGCATCGTTCATCGCGCGAACACGATTCCTAGTGACTTGCTGCTCGAGCCCGCGGCTGACGAGCAATGAGAAAGAACCCAGCAGGATGAAGCGGCCCAGTGGCTCAGACCACGACCACAGGCAGCCACCCACGACCACGCAGACGAGCGGTTCGATCACGCTGCGCGCGACCTTTTCGCTCTTCGCGAAACGCATTCCCACCTCAGGCCAGCCCGCGTAGCGGGAGTGCACGACATTGCCGTTCTGACGTTGCTTCAAGCCGTAGAGGCGTTGATAGGCCACCGCCACGAGCCATACCCAGAAAAACGTGATCATCTCGGGCGAATTGGTCGCCCCGGCGTACAACAAGATGATGATTGCGCCGACCACTCCGTTAATTCCGAGCGCCTCGCTTCCGAACCCTCTCCGGAGAAAGGGTGTTAGAGTCGTCGCGTGCCCATTCGCCAACAAGCCCAGGAGATTGATCCCGGTACGCGCATTTTTGAACGGATCGTTGTTCCCCTGCGGATTCGCTGCCACTGCCGTTGCCATCTCGAAATTCCTCCCGTTTCCTTTTCTCAAGGACCGCCGAACGTGACCGTCGAATGACATCTCATTCCAAATCTCAAGAAGCCGCAAAGTGCGCAGAAAGATTGCGCGCTTTGGACATTGATGCGGCTAGGAGAGGGAGGAACCTGCGGAAGAGGTGGGCAGAAAGCCCTCAGATTCTTGGGCCAAGTTGCTCACGGCCCTGCTTCCGGGCGGCCGATTCCAGTTCCCTGAGCAATTGCCGGGTCTGCTGAATTCCCGATGAGATTCCATAGCGGCGGTAATCCGCATCGAGCAAGCGAATCAATTCGCGGCGGTCCTCTGTCGGAGACGGGTCAGCCAGATTGCACTCGGCCGCGAAGGCGCGACGTGCAACGATATTTTCGAGGTGAATGGTTGCCAGGATCTCTAGCGAGCCTGCCGGTATGCGAAACTTGCTGGCCTGATCAAAGATCGTCGGCTGACGGCGGCGGAGCTGGCCTAAAGTCACTCGGTCGCTAGGGAATGCGAGCGTTGCAAGAGTGGGTTCGAGTTCCTGACTGCGAAAAGGCATGCGACTGACACGATGGTTGCCTTCTGTGTGCCACGCCTCGGCAGGACAGTCAAGGAGATCGTTCAGCGTTACACTGCGTGGCCGCGCCAGCGAAGATATTCACGCACCTCCCTCAACAGGGTGCGGCCTTCGACGGTGAGACACGTTCCCTTTGTCGTTTGCCGGTTGATCGCTGCCGGCAATTTGCGATTCAATTCCGACAACATCTCACGCACGGAGGCTTCGCTCGTTGGAAGTTTCATGTCGTCCACAGCCTTAATCTTCTGGATGCGGCTTGCGACTTTCCGCAGGCCGATCGGACCCGCCTGTTCGATGACCTCTCCTGCAAAAACGAACAACAACAAATCCTGGTCGGAATTCAGCGCCAGCAGCCGCTCAAACGCGCGCTGCTCCGCCGGACGAAAGTCTTGCAGCACCTTCTCGATCTTCTGACGGTGCTGTGCAGGGGCATTCTTGAGGCGCTCTTCGAGAATCGGGATAACGGCCGTTCCAAGGCCCGCCAGTACCGCTCCAGCAGCCTTCGACGCCGCGCCTTCCCGTTCCAGCAGGCACGATACGACTTCAGAGACCACCGCCGGCAAAGCCTTTTTGCAATTGGCCATGACTGCGAGCGCGTCGACCGCTCGCTCATCATCAAGCGAGGGAAGGATCGCCGCCACAATTCCAAGGGCCGGTTCGGCTTCTGCTCCTAGAGTCCGCAGCAGAGCAACGCCCGTTCGCCGGACGAATTCATCGGCGTCGCGAACCAGCGTGCGAGCAATCTCCTCAGCCGCGACTTTGCCCATCAGCTGTAAAGCGACTATCGCGCCTCCGATCTGGTTGAGCTTACCCTGCCGGATAATCTCGCACAGGGGCTTTGCGGAGGCAGGCCCTAAGAAAGCGCAGGTAGTGGCCAGCTCCACCAGAACGTCACGGTTTTCCTCACGACAGGTCGCCTCGATCAAATCCGTCAATGCAGTATCGGCCTTCTGCCCCAACATTCGAAAGCCGATAGCAGCGACTCGCCGATGGTCGGTCGTCGACCGCAGCAACTCGCCGAGCCGTGGGAGCAACTGTTCCGACAATCTACCGCTCCGCTCCAGGCCCCGCAGGCCCGCCTCGATCAACAGCCAATCACTTTCATCGACCAAGGCCATTAACAGGCCGTGCGTTTCCCGAGACTCAGGTTGAACACTCGCCAGCGCCTCGGCTGCAGCACCTCGGATCAAACTATTGGCCCGACGGTTTCTGACAATCGACCTGAGTCTTGACGACGCGGCGGAGGCCGCTTTTCCCAAAGCTTTGAGCGCGAGAATTATGGAGTACTGGTGCGACGAACCTGCCTCACTAAGTCGCCGGACCAGAACCGAGACGGCTTCGTCGTTTCGAAGCCCCAACCTTCCAAGCGCGTCGGCAGCAACCGTCGCCAGCAACTCGTCGCCCCCGTGCAGAGCCTTGGTCAGCACGGGGATTGCCTGCGCGCCAACCTCTCCGCACCAGGTCAAGGCGCTAGCGGCATAGACCGCGAAGGCCATGTCGGAATGCGATGAGAATTGAGTCAGCAACGGCACCGCCTCCTGCGGGACTGCGCCGTTGGATAATTGGATGCACGCATACAGCGGTAGTGCTGGTCGTTCGTCCTTAAGGGCAGCAACCATCGCCGCGCTAGCCCTCTTCAGCGCCGACTTGCGTTTCAGCGCAAACGGATCCGCTTTCTCGGCAAGTTTGAGAAGCATCCACGCTGCCAGTAGGCCGCAGAGTGGATTCTGATCGCCGATCGCGTCAGCCAGAGCAAGTGACAGGTCCGACCCGAGCGATGCAAGTTGATAGAACTCACGCCCATCGGGTCGCGGTGCGGTCGGTTTAACGACCACGCGGTCGAGCACATCATGGACGACCTGTCGCGCGTGTGCGGGGACGATCTCGGCGCCTTCGCCGACATTCGCATCCGACATGCCCGCGTCCTGTATAACAACTCCGGATTGGCTTACTCATGCTGCCTGGATAGACGGCCCGCGGCCGTCGGCGTGAAATGCCGCGTGACCTTTCCGGGCTGACGCCTTTTTGGCTGCGCTACTTCCGTTTCTTTGTGCCAGCTGCGATCGCCTCCCGAATCAAAACTACTTCAACCGGAGACTTAACCTCGGCCAGCCGTTTGTCCGCCGTGTAAAGCACGGCGTCCAGTTCGATGGCCAGTGAAAGGCACGCCCGGTCGGCGAAAGAAAGCCCCATGCTCTTCGTTTCCCTAAACAGCGTCGCCGCTCCGGCCGCATGGAGAGAATCGAATGACACGACATCGATCCTCGCTCCTGCGAGCAAATTGGCAGCTGCCTCCATGTCGCCGCCCCGTTCAATTATCTTTTTCAGGACCTCGGAATAGTTCACGGCCGACATGACCGAACCAAACAGGTGCTTTCCAACAAGGTCGGCACCCGGTTCGCTGAGTGCATATGCGAGCACGGCCGAAGCGTCTAGGACGACCTCGCTCACGCGTCTCGCTCGCGAGCCACCTCTTCGCGATGCTCTTCAATGATCTCATTGGCAAGACTCACGCCTGGCGGCACGAGCTTCTGGAAATACTGCTGAATCGCCCGCAACGCCTGCTCGGGCGTTTGAATATGCACTCCGGTCCCGTCCTGTACGACCGTGACCTTAGAGCCCTTGTGCAAACCAAATGCCGACCTTACTTCCGCCGGCAGGACGATTCGACCTGAACCATCGACCTTCGCCCCAAATACCCGGCGACCCTCCCCGGAATCCATTCGCATGACGCATCTCCATTGTTGTCCCGTCATTTGCGACAATGCCACAGATTGCGCTTTCCGTCAATTACTTTCAGCACGGCGTAGAGTTACCGCCACGGCAGATGAGCTGATAGCGATAAATAACGTCCTTTACGAGGCACAACTGGCTCAATACGCTCAAGCATTCTTGGCGATTGCCGTCGCCACTCCAGAATTTAAAATCACCTGGAGAAGTCCGGCGAGAATTGGGAGATCGGGTCCCTCAATGCACGACGACGTGAAGAACGCGCTGCGGACAGGCATCGTTAAGGCCGGGGCGCTGCTCCAGCCGCTGACCACTCAATTCAGTGAGCCGCATCTCTTCTGGCAAAAGGAGGGCGCTCAGTGGCGCGGTGAATGGCGCGAGTGCCCGAGCCTAATGAACGTTTTCCGAGTGGCAGCGGAAAACCTGGACGCAGCGAGCGCAGACTTGTGCGATGCGATTCGGAGCCACCACCCGCGGTTTGCCGGTATGGTCGGCTTTCCCAGTTTTTGCCGACTTAGTCTCCTCCACGATCCGTCCTTCATTCTCAACCAAGCAATGAACGCGCTCTGGAAAAGGCACAAGACCTTCCAACCGCCGGATCAAGCAGTCGAGGCTATCATTGCCGAGTTCTCCGAGTTCGTCGATCAGCCTACGATTCGGTTTCGCTTCATCGCCACGATTCTCAACTATCAAATGGACGCGACCGCCATATCCTTTCCCGATGGCCTGACGATTCGCCGCTTGACCGAGAATGAGATATCAGAATTCCACGGTGGATCGCTGTGGGAGCGTAGTCTTACATCCCAAAGCAAATCCGCCGCCCTTCATGAGTACGCCATCGAAGGAGAGCACGAAGAGCGCATAATCTTCGGCGATGCCGAGGCCGACGCGACACAAGGACAGATCGCGGTTCGTGGCAAACTCGACAAAGCGCTCTTGGCCCTTCGCACGTTCAAAGGCGGGCGTGTTGGTTTCGAGTCGATACGCTTCGAGTCCGTGGATTTCTGCCCGATCATGGCCGCTTCTTGGGCTTTTGGCGATTTGTATGTCCCCTTCGGATCGTACGCCGTAGCAGAGCAGGAAAGCGATGCGCTTCGCGACCATGCGGCACTAATTTTCGCTTGCAACGAACCCGCAATGGAAATGGCCTGTTCAAGGCTTGCTGATGCCCAAACGCGGTTTCGGCCCCGCGACCAAATAATTGACGCCGTTGTCGGGCTCGAAGCGTTGCTTCTGGCCGGACTCCGACCCGAGGATCGTCGTGGCGAACTCAGATTTCGCTTCTCGCTCCACTACTCGACGCTTTCAGCGTCCTCTGAGGATCGATACCGCGCATTCCGCCTCGCAAAGGATCTGTACGACCTTCGCAGCGCGTTCGCCCATGGCGCCGCAGCCAAAGAAGGCTCGCTGCGCGTCGGAGATTCCCGTTTGCCGCTGAGCGAAGCTGCAAATCTCGCTTCAGACGTTCTACGCGATGTTGTGAAGCATTTTCTCCGACTAGCGCCGGAGGTCCCGTATAAGGAGCACGAGTTTTGGGAGCGTGCCATTTTTGCACTGCCGCCCGACCTTGGTGGTCTGCCACCGGTGTCGCCGAGCTAGGACTGACCGGTCACGTCTCAGAAGCTGAATCGTTACCCAAGCGTTAGCGTCGAATGCTGCGAGTGGTTACCGCAAAGCCATCTTGTTTAGCGCGCCAAAATCACTCCACGAGACGGTTCCCCGGAAGTCGATCTCGCCAGTTCCGCGCCAGTCAGCGAGTTGGGATAGTACCGTACCCCAACTTGGGTCACCCGAGAACCTGTCCGGTCCGGCCAAACGGCGGGAAAAACGGGCCGCCAACGGTCCAACCTCGGGACTAATATCCCAGCTGAGGAAAGGATGAGAGACAACGACTGCCCGCGAACCAGGCTTGGCCGCCAGAATGACAACGTCTGAACCGCGCAAATAGGGACAATTGCCGAATGCATCCATAGCGTGCTGGTAGGCAATTTGCTCTTCGCCACTTCCCAGGTTGAAACCGTAATAACCGCCTCGTTCATCGAATGAAAGAGCTTTTCTCAACTCCGCCAGGTCTTTGCGATCGAAACATCCGTCGATCAGGAGAGCAAAGGGAATTCCGAGCTTGCTGAAGCGGCGATGCAGCTGGGCAACAGAAACCAAGCCGGGTTCATCAGCGGGGTCGTCGGCTTCGACCTGCTGCAATACGTCAAATATCTCACCCAAGTTGGAACCTGCGGCAGGATGACTGGGTTGCTTCATATTGTGGCGCATGAGAGCATAGTCATCCTGTCGAGGCAGATCAGGTGGTGCGTCGCTCATGACAAGGTAAATCGCACCCGTTCTCAATGACACCATATGGCCCATCCAGTAAACAAGAACCAGCGGAGGGTGCACTTCAGTTGCCCGCCGCTCAAGCTCAGCCAGTCTTTGGTAAAAAGTTTCGCGCGTGAGCTTATCAGTGTCCTGTTTAGGCACAAGTGGCGTGCACCCGACACTAGTCAACGAATCTTCGACGAGCAATGCGCTGCTCTCTGCGCCCGCGAGGTTGAAGTACGGGCCAGGGCCATAATTCCCACAATAAAAACTTGCGAAGCCGGGCTTCCCAGGAACGTGCCCTGTTGTTGCCTGGGCGCCGAATCGCTCGTCAGGCGCACGTTTCACGTCCAGGAATCGGACGTCGTCGGGCTTACCATCGGGACCAAGCTGTTTACTGAGGTACTCGACGCGGACTGTCTGGAAAGCTATCACGACGGGAGTCGTCGCCACGAAGGATGTCGAATCGTCGCTGTTGACCTGGGCATGGCTTTCATGCGCCGCCTTGGCCTTCACCTTTTCCCAATCGTCAGCTGTGACCTTCGAGCGGCGTCGCACAGTTATCGTTGGCACAGCCTCGTAGGCCCGATGCACCACCTCCGGTTGCGCTCCTTTCTGGTATGCGCTCAGGATTTCACCATCGGCTAGGACCGCCTTCTTCAAATCCAAAAGCGTCCGCTCGTGCACTCGAGCGTGGTTTAGATCGATCGTGAACGAGAAGCGGTCAGAGTCGCCCAGTATCTGGCCGATGGCATCCGTCCGAGCGGCGAGAGTAAGTCCACTGACACTGAGTGAGGCGCCTTGGATGGAAAAGTCGGGTCCCGGATCGTCAGTTGGTTTCGTGGACGACTTTAACAAGGCAAGTTTGCCTGCCTCGGGGTGAACGATGACTGCGCCCGGATAGAGGCCGGGAAGCGGCGGTACATTGACCTGAATGAACTTCGGGTTTTGGCCGAATTGCTTGGCGAGCGCGTCTTGCAGAGTGTTGGTGGCGGGCGCTAGGAAAAACACGCATGCAGCAACCAGTGTCCCGACGAGGCCCAAGGCCACCAACAGCGCGCGTCGTCGCCACCAGGCACTTGTCTTGGGCTTGGCTTTGCCCATTGGGACTCCTCCTGGCAATTGGAGCGTGCGAAAGGTTGGCGCTCTTCGCTACGGAAAAGAGCCGGTCATTGACGAAAGCACGATTTTGGGGCATTCCGTCGGGGATCACCGCATTTGTGCGCCGCCCGCCCCAATCGGCGCACCCACTCTATCACTCGACCCCTTTGGCAGTTTCGATCAGCTTTTCCAATCCGACCAGTCGCTCCCGAGCGCTCTCGACGCCCCCGGCAAGGCGGATGAAAGTGAGTCCGGCTCTCATGACGCCTTCGGCGTGATTGTTGTCCTGGGATACGACGGTGCCCGGCTTCCGCCTTCTAATCGTGTTTTTCTTTCCACCGCCGGAGAGCTGGTAGAACGTCGCCCTAAATGTGCCCTCGTTGATTTTTTGGCCGTTGTGCGCCTTCTTGACTGCTTCCAGGGCACTGTTAGCGGACACACCCGGGTGGCTCCTGCGGTACTCCCGAATAACGGCCGAGAGATTGAAGCTCCTGCTCTTCTTCGCCATGCTTTCGTCCATTATGAATCAAGGAAAGTGATGCGGACTGACCGAAGACTAACGTAACGCGCCGCCTCCCAACAAGCGTCGCTGCCTATCTTCGGAGTCCGTGCCGCAATCATCCCTGTAATGCGCGCCGGTAAGTTGCCGGAAACAACCTTTCGAGTGCTCAGACTTGCCTAGCTTGACCTCCTCAGGGAGGCCGATCCCCCAATCACAGGCACCCAAAGCGCAGACATGTTTCATCTCGTGTTAGTCGGCTTCCTCGAGGCCTTTGACGTATAGGGTTTCGAAGGGCTTATGTCGAGCTTGTCAACGGCCGTGATTTCGCCTCGCACGATTCCCTTCACCCGTTTTCCAGGGCAATCGGACCGCGCCTCTAGCGACTCTTCCTTCTTGTCCTTAGTCTTCATACCCCTTCCAATCACCTGCGCTCTTTCGTCGTGAGAACGCGACAGATCCGTCCCTCAAGCGATTAGTACAACACACCGTTTCCATGTCAAATGAAATCGTTCGTCGTTGCTTAGACCATTACACGCACAAGAGCAGTCACCTGCCCATGCGGCGAGACGCGACATTGCGCCATGGGCGGGCGGTGATCGATTTGCGCCGCGCGCCAACTTGTTGCCCACTGTTCGTGGAGTTAAACTCTCGTCAATTCCGCTTGGACGGGCAGGATCGAGACTGACGCGATGGCCGAGGACGAATTCGAGTATGACGTATGTCTTTCGTTCGCCGGCGAGGATCGCGGCTACGTGGAACAGGTAGCCACATTTCTCCAATCGCTCGGGGTCGCGGTCTTCTACGATCGGTATGAGCAAGTTGACTTATGGGGCAAGGATCTCTATGTCCATCTAGATGAGATTTATCGTAAGAAGGCCCGCTACTGCGTCGTCTTTATCTCCGAACATTATGGCAGAAAACTGTGGACGAGCCACGAAAGGAGAAGCGCTCAAGCTCGCGCCTTTTCCGAAAACCGGGAATACATCCTTCCGGCGCGTTTTGATGATACGGAGATCTCCGGGATTCTCCCGACTGTAGGATTTATCTCCCTAAAAGGGCTTACGGCCGAAGCCTTTTCGCACCTCATAAAATCAAAGATTGAACTGACGGCAATGGGCGAGGATCGCCCGCCTCCGCCGCCATTTCGTCGCATCTACTACGAAGGGTTCGATTGTGGCGTCTTGCCGCGGAGCGAAATCAAAGCGCGGTTCGGCGGACTTTGGCTCATCGGCAAGAAGGGCCACTGGCAAGGACGTATCGCCAATGGCGTTTATCAAGTCTCGAACTTGCACGGCCGGAACGCCTCGTTAACGAACCAGATTCGGTACTACGAACCCGCCAATCGAGCGATCGACCTTGCCGATGGCCGCGTCTCGGTTCGCGTGCGCATCGCACCTCCGAACGACGGTCACAGTGGCGCCGGATTGATCTTTCGCGCGGAAGACGGCGGAAACAGCTACTACGCATTTTTTCTGCATCCGGGAAACAGCGTCTCGCTGGCGGAAATGCGGCTCCGAAAACTGAAATTCTTATGGTCGCAGGAAAGCCCCGAGGTTGATCCCGGCGTCTTCGTGGCTCTCAAAGCGGTTGGTCGCGGCTCATCTGTCGCGTTCTACGTCAACGAGAACCTTCTCTACACGTTGAAACACGCGGAATTGCTCAGCGGAAACACGGGAACGATCGCATTGAGCACTGGGCGATTCGAGTTTGACGATTTTTCGATTTATCTTCCAAGTGTTGGGTAACCGCTCAGCCCAGATCGGACCTTCCGGCAACTCCGTTTAAGCAGCGTCAAGCGCTTGCCCACCGAAACCTGCCTGCCAGCTCTGGAATGTCAGTAAGCCCCAGGTGCCGCCGCCGACCTCAACTCTCCAGCTCCGATGCACCGAGCCCAAGGCTGATGGCGAGACTTCCCGGCCACCCCGCTCGACTGCCACTCAGACTGCATTTGTGCGTCCACCCGTCCGCCGCCGATGAGGGGCTTTTGGCGGTTTCGTAAGCGTTATCCGTCGGATTTTGGCGACATGGGAAGCTGGCGTCGCCGGTACCTGCAGGTGCCCAAACGCCCGGTCAACCACCCGACAATGATTGCCTCGCTTAGTAAATCAACGACCGTGTATTAAGAGCTTGTTAACCAATGTATAGTATGATGAATACTTCGCGGGGCAGGGCATCAGGCCCCGATGGGCGCAACACCGAGCGAATGAGGGCATTATGCCGAAGACTTCAAGAAGATTACGTTTAACTTACCTGTGCGGGTATGTGGCGCTCGGCATGGCGATCGCAGAGCCGGCAAGCGCGGTCACTGCGGCAGGCGGCGGCTGTGGCGACAGTCTCGCTTACACATCTTTCATGAGCGTCGTATCGTCGGGCAATGCCGGAAATGAGTCGCCCGGCGCCGCGGCTGAATCAGGATCAGCAAATGGGTGTCAGGAAGCCACCGGCAGTTGCGACGGTTCACCCTGTAGCTCGATAACTTGCACATCTACCTCGAGTGACGGTACTGCGACATCTGTGTCGTATACGGTAAATCCGCCGATGAGTAACCCGAGCTGTGCTGGTACCTTTTGCCAAAAGAAGTGTCAATGATTCCAGCCGTAGCCGATTGACCCGCCGGAACTGGCGGCTGCGGCACGTTTGCGCAGGCTAACGAGGAGCGCTTATCGCGGGAGCAGCCCTGTCGTGGAGGGAGCGCATGGCCGCCCAGAGCTTCAGCCATGAATCGCGCTCTTCTTTGGGAAGACTCGCCAGTGACTTGTGATCCCGTACGACAGAGAGCTTTGCGTCCGACAGGCACTGCTTGGTCCACCGACGGAGATCGTCCCCTGGCGATGTTGTGGCAAGCCTCTGTTCCCCGCAAGAGACGCCCTGAGAAAGCCAATCAAGGGCCTTGCGTCGAATCAGCGATGAGTCTGCATCCGTCAGAATTCGTTTCCCGCCTCCAACGACGAACAGCGAGCCAGCACAGCCGCTGCATTCCCAGAACGGCTGCCTGGATTTCCGGATCATTTCCTCTGCGAACCGGAAAGCATCGGACAGCCGGCGCTCCGCGATGAGCCCGGCAATAATTGACCGGTAGCTGTCCAGCGTTGCGATACTGACGGCATCGTCGAAACAGCTTTCGTTGGGGTTGTACCCCGGGTCGTTGAGCGAGTCGTAAATCGACAGACATTCGTCGGCCGCCCTTGTCCAAGAATTCTTGCGCACGTAATAGTTGCAGAGGCCCGCATGGCCACCGGCGCTGTGCGGCTGTGCTGCGACCATCAGTGAATAGAGGGCGAACGCCTCCTCGCTCTTCGTCGGGTCGCGTGACAGCTCGAAGGCCAGCACAGAAGCAGCGCGGGAAAACCGCGGTGCGAGGCGCATTGCCTCCCGGAGTTCGGCGCGTCTGCCGTCTTCGTCACCGGATTCCCCCAGCGCGACGCCGAGGCAGTGGTGTGCGAAAGCGCTCTCGGGCCGAAGCGCGACCGCGATGCGGCCCCAACCGGCTGCCTCCAGCGCGCTGCCTTTCTGAACGATGTCCAGCTCAGTGAGTCTGGCGGCGATCGTAATCGCCAGCAGAAATGAGTCGGGCTGCCGACGCCACGCGGTTTTCATGACTCGCAGGCCCTGCTCGGCAGGCAGATAGATACCGAGCGACGTGGCCAATCCTGGGTTCATCGTCGATAGGTCTGCCTTTTCGAGCAGCTGTGCGACTCTGTCGCGGCGGCCGTCACGCACCGCCGCGCGGATGTCGGCCCGAAACGGGTCAGTATCATCCGCGTCGAGGGCGGCCCGCAGTCCCGGCTGTGCGGGATTCAGAAAGAACCATTGTTCCAATGCAAAGCGGAGCGTTTCCGCAATCGTCGAACGGCGGATCATGCTGACCAAAGCGTCTGCGGATTGTTCTTCGACGGCAGTGCCGTATTGCCAGAACGCAACTGGCAGCAGCTCCTTTGCCTTCTCGGGAAACAGACGGACCTGCCCTTTCGTCAGATTCCACCGCCAAGCGAACGCATCGTCGAGACGCTGAACCATCAGCAGATCCTTCTTGACCGCAGCGGCCCGGTCGCGAAGGTCCGGCGCGTCGACGTCGGCGAGCAACAATTCTGCCTGACCCAGGGAGGCATTCACCTGGCTCAGCCGATGATCCCTCAAATTGGCTTCGGCTCGATCCAGCTGCGATTGCACAGCCTGTTGTGTCCGGGTCGCCACCTTCTCTTGCTCCAGGCGGTGCTCGGATTGCTCGCGACTCCGCTCGGCCGCTTGCCACGTAGAGGCGACGACTCCTCCTGTGAGTGCAATGACCACCGCGGTTGTGGTCACCAGCGGAGCCCGGTGTCGCCGAATGAATTTCTGCACCCTGTACGCCGCGCTCCGCGGATGGGCCTCTACGGCTTCGCCCGCCAGGTACCGCTCGATGTCGCTCGCCAAACCCTTTGCGCTCTGGTAACGGCGCTCGCGATCCTTCTCGAGTGCCTTCATCACGATCCAGTCGAGTTCGCTGCGCAAGAGACTCGCGAGCGCCCCCGGCTCTGAGCCGCGATTCGCCGCAATCGCGGGCAAGGACTCGGCCGTGCTAATCTTAGTGCTAGGCCGGGGCGGTTCCTTCTCGCGAATCACGCGCAGGAGTTCAAACAGACCTGCACTCTTCAACTCATTGCTGAACGGCGTTGATCCGGTCAGCAATTCGTAGAGCAAGACGCCAAGCGCGTAGATATCCGACCGCGTATCGATGTCGAGTTCATCGAGCTTGGCCTGCTCGGGGCTCATGTACGCCGGCGTTCCGACGATAGCGCCCAACGCCGTGACCAGCGTTTTCTCGGTCAGCGGTTGGCCGACAGCCTTCGCGATCCCGAAATCGATCACCTTGGGCATCGGCCGATCGTCGTACCGGGCTACCAACACGTTGCTCGGTTTAAGGTCGCGATGAATAACGCCCTTCAGATGCGCATGCTGGATAGCTTGGCATACCGGCACAAACAGCGCCAGGCGCTCGCGCAGGGTGAGCTTCCGCTCGTCGCAATAGCGGGTGATGGGTACGCCTTTGACGAGTTCCATCGCGAAGTACGGGCTTCCGTCTCCAGTAACACCTCCGTCGAACACCTTGGCGATGTTGGGGTGGTCCATCAGCGCGAGTGCTTGCCGTTCTGCTTCGAAGCGACTCAGCACGGTCTTTGAATCAGCTCCGCCTTTGATCAATTTGATCGCGACTAACCGCTTCACGGGTTGCGTCTGTTGGGCCATCCACACGCAGCCCATGGCGCCTTCGCCAATTACTTCAAGCAGCCTGTATCGGCCAATGCTGGTTTCAGCTTCGCCACCGGTCGGGCCGATCTGGGTCGATGCCGAGACATCGACAGGATTCTGTGATGGCCGAACCGATTTGCAGACGGGGCCGCTCGGCGCTTCGGCCCGTCGCAGGGCCGCATCGCCGCCGCCAGATCTCTCGATCGATGCGGCACTCTCAGCCCCTCCCGCACGTCGAGAGCGGCGACTGCATTGGCGTCGTGTGGTGCGTCCGACAACTCAGAACCTCGTGGAGCGGCCCGCGCGCAGGCGGTCATTTGGTGCGCGCCTGTAGACGCAGGATTCGAGCCTCGCATTCTCCTGCCGTGCAAGGCGACGAGACCGCTGGTCTCTTGAAGCGGGGATTCAATTGGTGACCCATTCGCAACGGCATCCGTGGCGAATTCGAGAACGAAGCGATTGCAACCGACCCTTAACGGGATGCGGCGCACTAACCGACCTAAAAGTCAACTCTGTCGGTCGGCGAGGCAGGAGATGGGGCTGCCTCGGGCCGGAACCTAGTCATGGTCACTTGCCAATGCACAAATCTACGAGGCGTCGTTTTTCGCTATGGCCTGTGTAGACGATCGTCTGTCGATAAATCGTCTGTAGCATAATCGACTGCGGACGGCGACGCTAGGCTCGCCATGGAAAGGATCGAGAAGTCATTCGGAATCGTCCTGCGCGAAAGGAGGGAGAAACTCGGTTTGTCGCAGGAGGCATTTGCCGACAAAGCGGGAATTCACCGGACCTACGTCAGCTCGATCGAGCGGGGTAAAGTTCGGGTAAGTATTGAGATCGCCGAGAAGCTGGCTATCGCGGTGGAGACGCCGCTCAGCGCGCTTTGGAGGCAGATTGAGCGGAGGCGGGATTCGCAACAAAGCGCGTAGGGACCGAAGCCGGCGGAAACTGTTGGCCTTGGAATGGAAGCGAGCTACGATCACGGCCGGCAAGGGGGTTCGCGTTAGCTATCGCGATGCCGGATAGCACCTGCGTCAAGAGGCGAATCCAACACGCTGCTACCGGGACGGATGCGTCCGAAAGCTGCGAAGTCGCCATAGGGTGCCGGTCCCGGCACCTGCCTTGACCTCGCCTCCCCGTCCCAATTCAAACGCACCGAAGTCGAGCACGTATAGGGCACGATCCTGGAACCGATATGCCACGTCGATCGGTCTCTGCAGCGCTGGGCTTTCGACCGGACGGATCGACCGGTCAGACAAACTCAGGCAGGCCAGTCTCCGTCCCACCGGCGGTCCCTCAGGGCCGGTCAGGGGACGTTTGTCGCCGAAGAGCGTAACGATCAAATCAGCTGAATCTGGCGCGTGCGCCATTCGCGTGGGTGCATTCCGGGGCTCGAATCGAATTAGCGCTTCCTGTGGCGGACCCAGCTCATCGTGGTTGGCCAAGAGGAATCGCGGATCCTCCCCGCGAGATGGTCTAAGGGATGGGTGGGTGACGGGCACGCCGCCAGCAAAGTCCGGCCAACCGTACCAGGCCCCGGCTTTAATCTCGAAGAGGCAACTCGGAGCTTCTCCCACGGGGCGGCTTCCGCGGTCATTGAAGCCAAGGTCGATGGCCAGGAGACGGCCGTCCGGAAGAAAGATCAAACCGTACGGATTGCGCAGGCCCCATGCGACCAGCTCCAGCTTCGTTCCATCCGGATCGCACCGCATGACAGCGGAAGTGCAGGGAAGGCTCGCAGCGATGCGCTGGCCTGGAACCGTGGGAGTGCCAAACGGCTGGAACGCCCCCGTCCGAACCGGCGAAGCGTCAGTCCTAGGGTCCGTCGATTCGCAGTCAGCACCGGTAAGGACGACGTCTCGGCCGGGAATATCGTAGGCATGAACTCCCTTTTCCAGCCAACTCAATTGGAGAGGGTCGCGTCCGACGATACCGCTATTTGTCGCGGAACCTTGGCCAAAATAGAGCTTTCCATCGGGGCCGACTGCCACTGAGTTTGTGTGGTAGTCTCCTCCCCCGGGCAAGCCGTCGAGAACGACCTTCCAGCCTTGAGTCCGGAGGTCCAAAACGCTGATCCGTCCTGGCCTCCCACCCTCTGCTATGTATAGGGAGCCTCCTTCGTGCGTTATTCCGTTTACCGGTGCTCGGAGCCCATCTTTCAAGCAGGTGAGGCGACCTTCATCCTCAATGCGAAAGATCCTGCCACCCGGAGGCGCACCGTCAAGAGCGAGTCCGCACTCAGCAATGTATGCAGTTCCCTCATCATCGAACGCGATGCCCGTCGGGAAGTTGAGCCCCGACACGATCCGAATGTCGTCATCGCACCCAGTCACTAATTCGCCTCGAGATCTACCTAGGCTCCTTCTCGCCTCCGTGCGGAGCGAACCGCAAGCGTCGCTCAGTAAGTTCAGGGAGGAAAACCTTCGTCCATCCACGTCTTGAACCGGGCGATCTGCTCGAGAGTTAACGGGTCGAACGGCGGAGGTGGCATCCGGCCGTCGGGATTCGAGGACCGAATGAAGGCGTAAATCATTTGCGAGTTGGCGCGTACATCCTCGTACCGTGTCAGGTCGAGACGCCAGCGCATTTCGCCGACAAATTGCGCAAATAAGGGCTTAATATCCGACTCGAAACTGACTGTCGCCATAGTCATTACTTCTCAATACTTCTCAATCAGGATTTCCGAAGAAACAAAATGCGGCGCACGCAATCAGCCATGAACCGGCGAGTGCTCTTGTCAGAAATGTCGATCGCGGCCGGAACCACTTCCCAATTGCGAAACCCGCCACAGACATGATGCCTGAGACGACGCCGATCACTGCCGCATGCACGGTGAACCGTGCTCCGGCGGTTCCGAGGCTTATTCCGGCCATCAAGTTGTCGAGGCTCAGCGTGAGCGGAAGCAGTACCATCGCCAGCGGGCGGTCCAGAATGGAATGATTCTCTCTCTTCTTCATAACAGTGCTTAAGACGAGTAGGCCACACGCCACGAGGCATATTGGACCGATGCATTCAACGGCGGGCCCGATACGCGAACGCAATCCCAGACCGATAAAGAGGCCGCAAATCGGCATGAGCGTCTCAAAGCAGGTGCACGAAACGGCGAAACACACCCTCTGGCCACGTCGAACGCCCAGCAGGCCCAAGCCAGAAGCGACCGCTAAATTGTCGAGCCCCAGGAAAATCCCAAGAACCACCAATTCCATAAAACCGCACTCCCTCGCGAAGCAGTCGTTCAGCGCTAGGCTGCATCTCAGAGAACACCCTGGTCTCAATTAAGCAGTCGTCCAAAGCGCGTTAGTCGTCGAGACAGTAAATCCTGAGGATTCCCCCGTCACGCCCGTTAATCAGAGCTCCGACGACTACATAGTTGCCGGAAATGGCCGGGCCTAAGCAAAAGCCGTAACCACCGTTGAAGCCCGAGGTTTGCATCCCGAGGTCATCGTGCCATAAAGGTGTCCCGTCCTTCGCATCGAATGCATAAAGCGAGACTTTGGTAGTCGCGCAAAAGACAACGTCGTTCACGACCGCTGGTGATGAGAGTCCGCCCTCGCCGGGCGTAGAATACATGGGAGGAGCGGGTTTAATATATTTGCGGGGGTTCCCCTGGTCCAAATCCCAGGCGTCGTTCAGCGTGTCCCAATCCATCGCGCGTAAGAATGGCGTAGTCTGGTAGTCAATCCCGGCCGCCACGAAGTGGTAGTTGTTGCCGCCGATGCCGACATACAGCCGTCGCAGACCCGGATGGATGGCGGCCGTCGAATAAGTGCCGTGAAAGTTCTCGGCTTGGGTACTGTTGGATTCCTCATTGGAAAGCCGCGGATTCGGATTGGTGGAGGTGTCCGGTCCGTGCGGGTCAACCGTGGGGATTTGCGTGTTGTCGTTGTAGTACGGAAGCAATTGCCGCCAACGAACGACTTCCATCGTTGTGGCATCGATCAGCAAGAACGCTCCGTTTTTACATCCGATTCCAAGAAAGATCTTGCCGGCGGTCGCAAAAAGCGTTGGCGATGTGCCGAAGTCAATGTCGATATCCGAAGCACGATAGGAACTCCCCTCAGGGACCTGGACTTTCCCTTCCAGGCTGCCGGTCTCCGCATTGAGTGCAAGAACGCTATATGCATAACCGGGCGCAGGTAACTTGCTGTCCGGCTGCGGGTTGCCGGTTGCGCAAAAAACCCGCTTAAGCGTGGGATCGTAGGTCAATGCCGACCAAACGACGCAGCCTCTCGCGACGACCGGAACGGGGAGGTTGTTCGAATCGCCATAAAGTGTGAAGCCTGGCAGAAGCGGTGTGTCGACTGCGTCAACGGGGATCTGGTTGGGCACATTATCCTTGCCCGCCTCGAAGTTGCTCGTGCAAAAGATCCAAATTACATTTCCGGTGTCCGCGTCCAGGCAGTAGACGAAGCCGTAAAGATCGGGATTCTCTCCTTCACCCATTCCCACGTAGACTCTGCCGTTGACGACGAGAGGTGAACACCAGCCCTCTGCTTGTGGCAACGCCGGATTGCCGCTGATGTTCGAAACAGGCTGATTCTTCGCAGGGTCGGCAATGCGGAGGTCGGTTACCCATACGAGGTTCAGCGTGTCCGCTTCCAGACAGTAGAGCCGCCCGTTGAACGCGCTGAAGAAGACTCTGCCGTCTACGACGGCCGGGGTACAGCCCATCCCAGTGAATCCGTGTGTATCCCCCTCCGACCGGTCCGTCAGCCATGAAAAAGTCGCCGTGACGATGCCTTGCTGCAAGTCGATTTTGTGAAAGAATCCACCGTTCGGAGAAACCGTCTGCCCATCGCTGGCTCCGTTAGCAGTCCCAACGTAGATGTAGCCACCAGCAACCGCGGGCGTCGAGAGAATCGGGCCACCCAGTTGAAGCGTATGCAGTGTTTTCAAACGGGCCGCATTCTTGGCATTAATGTCGGAAGTCGACACGAATCCCGACCGGTCCGTGTCGCCGTGGAACGTCCACCAGTCACTTGCAGGCTGACTCATGCACACCAACCTTATTGAGCGAGGTTGAATTCGCTGGATCGGGGACTTGGCGATGCCGGCAACGTCACGATCTTTGGTCCCTTCGGAGAGCCCTTCGTCCGACGCATTAATGGGAGCGACGTTGCAGGACCCAGCTGAAGTCCGATTTTCCAGCAGTGTAGTGGCAGCTCATGCACGAATTCCCGCCCGCCCCTGCAGCGTCGCCCTTGGATTGGAAATAGGTCTCCAAAGCGACGTTGACACAACTATCGACGGGGAAGGGCTGTCCGCAGTCCTGAGGGTAAATGCCGCCGCTCTCTTTGGTCATGAAACTGGCTGGATTTGTTGGCCATTGAGTGATGACGAGTTGGTAGTTCCGCCAGACCGTGTCGCGCAAGAGAGCCTGGTAAATGCCGTTGAGGTCCCGCGTCGAGGCACCGGGCGGCGTGCTCGGTATTGGATTAAATCGAGTTACTTGGACCGGTACGCGCTGGCCGACCGGAAGGAGCGGCGGCGCCTTTTGCCTCGGTCGATTCGCCCATCCTCCGGTCGTAACAGGTGTGGGCGCACCGTTATTAAACGAGATCGGTGTGTTTGGCTTTGCGCGAGAGCCTCGCTCGACGTTGTCGACATGCTCGAAGCTTGACCAGATCCATTCCGGGAACTGCTTAAGCTTGTGCACGATGTGAAAGCCCACGAGGCCCATTAGTGTCGAGTCGCATTTTTGCGTGCTCGGGTCATAAAGCATGGCATCCACTGTGTAATACCGGCTCTTGTCATCCATATTGGTCATTTGTCGCCATGTCGCCTTGAGCATGATCGAACCCAATGTCGTCGGATGATGGCTGGCCGGCATCACGATAGGCTGGCTGGAGGCAAGGATTTTCACCGAGTAAAGACGATGATTGCGGATGAATTCGTATTGCGTCTGGTCGAAACGGACTTCGGTCCACGCATAGTTCTTGAACTGGTCAATTAGCGGGAACGACAAGGCCTGGTTAACTCCGTCGAGCAGCGTCCCACCCTTATTCACCATAAGTAGCAGCTTGGTCCGACCATTGGCCTCTTCACACGGAGGGTTTGGGATCACGTACGAATCCCAAGGGGTCGGAGCTTGACGTCCCTGTCCGAATAGCTCGAAGGCCTCTTTATACGAGCCCCAGACCGTAATAGAACCCGCGGGTGGGTTCTTAAGGATATTGGGGTTATCCGGCTCGAGAGGCTGCCCTCTGTGTTTCCCATCAGCCGGCCAGTTCAGTGCGATGAACGATTGCCACGAAAACTGGTCGAACCACGGCCGAGATTGTTCCGGAGGCAGATTGGGCACGTCGATCTTTAGGGGAATCCGACCGGAGAGTGTGGGCTGCGGCAGGTTCGCCGGAAGCGCGCCCACGACCGCGGCTCGCTCCACGATGTTGCTCGGCGCCGCTGCAGAATTCCAGATGTCAGCCTGAAGAACAGCGACCGCGAGAGCGGCGATCATGAGGCCGACCAGGAATGGCATCCGGCTTTCCATTCAGGACCTCCGAAGACTCGTTCCGGCTAGGCAATTTCCCGCCCTGACTAAGAAACGCGAGACCATCAACACGGCGCCCTGCGCCGTAGGCACGGCCGCCTTTTTACAATGTCCGCGTTTGGAATTCGATTCTTCGAAATCTCGGTTTGCCGAGACTACCCGAGTCGGATCGCTCAATCAAGGAATTTGCAACGACATTCGGGGCCAAGTCAGCCATCCTCCGTCTCGTCTCCCTTGCGAAATCAAGCGTGATGCCGCTCCACGGCTCGAATATCGCCGACTGCAGAATAGGAATGGCTCGCGCCGGCTCCCGCACGATGATCGCGCCGAGCTCAGCGCCCCATGGCCAATTGGCGATATCCAGAATATCCGACCGCACGGACCGAACTCAGCTCGATCGCTCACGCAGCGTCAATGCCATCTCGATAAACGGGCCGACCGATTTGCCCAAAACCGCAATTCCTGCATCATGAGGGAATGGCAGGTTGAAACGGCTCGCCGCCGAACCATTAAGCGCAAATGCATAGCCTTCAATATTCACGATCGCAAACAGACGTTCTCGTAGCTCGACGATTACATGGTCGGCCCGAAACGGCCATACGTCGCCACAATCGTTTGCCGCGACAGTCCGTGTTGGCCATGGGCCACCAACGATCTCATCCTCAGTCCGCCTAATCCACTTCTTCTTCGCTTGCGAAAGAATCCTCGCCGACTGTCGATAGTCGAGTGTGCCTAATTCCTCGTCTTTCAGGTTCCTAAAATCCGAGAATATCACGGATGTTTGAGCGAGATGTCTAAATCGATCGGCATGGTCGCCGACCGTAAACTGCAGCGCGATCGCGCGGATCAGCCGCTCCAATTTCGAGATTAACTTCGCGTGAACCCTTGGATAATAGTCGCGATGAAGTGCGTCCATGTCGCTCAGATAGGGCGTGGAATCCTCGACGGAACGCTCCAAAGTCTCCCATTCAGCCTTAGGATCGATCAGCATGTGTGGACTGCCGCCGACAACGTCCAAGTTGTAGTACCTGCCAAACCTGCCGAAGATTGAGAGAATCCTGAGGCACGTCTGCAAAGTGCTGTCTGTGGTTAAGTACAGGTATTCAGTTTGAACGAATCGTCGCGTTCTGCCACCGTAATAGTTCGCACAGATGTGACAATGCAGACTAACTAGATCATGGCCCAAAGCCTGCATGAAAGCCATGTCGGGAAAGGCACCTGTTCGGTCCTGATGGACGAGCGAAACGTAGCACTTCATCAGACGTTCTAATCCGCTCGCGATAAGCAGGTGAGGCAAGTGGTAGAAGTCATTCGCCATGTCGATTTCTTGGAGGCTTCCGAATCCGGCTCGAATAAGCTTGTCGGACGTTGTCAGCTCATCCAAAAGACAAAAAAAGCGTTCGACATCAGTGCTCATGCGACCACCCGCTCTGCTGGCGACGACCACCTTAACCGCCCCAAAAAATGACCACCTGGCCAATCGGCGCGCGAGTATCAACGTCCACGAACGATTTGGGCGTGCATCGAAGAGTTTGCAGACTCCGTGACACTGCGGCCGTCATGCCGGCGAACCTCCAGACTCCAAGCACAGTGTCTTGTGTATTCGCTATTTGTTTACCCGGCCTGCGGATCGAAACGAACGGAAAGACGTCACTAATCATTCCGCCTATGCCGTCGCTGCCAAAACGGCATGTCTGGCCAGCGTTTCTCCATCGCATAAAACCGGGATCTAATCTCAAGAAACTCCGTAAAGTGCCTGGTCGAATTCGCGGTGTACTCGAGGGTTGGAGCGATGTCTCCGCGAAGGCTCGCTTCGGCTGCCCGTCCGGCGCTGGCTCCGGAGGCCAAGGCGTGACCGACACCCATCGATGACAGAGGGTCGAAGGCCGAGAGTGCATCGCCAGCAGAAAGCCAACCCTCCCCGCCAGCGGGACAAAGAAGATGCGAACTTGCAGGCCTAGTGTACAGCCTAGGTGGCCGAAGTCCTCCCACTACTCGCTTTCGCGTGAGGGGCGCTTCCGAGAGCAGTCGAGTCCAGCCACTGATGCTTTGCGCCGCGATCGGCCGAAGTAGGTCGGCATCGCTCATCAAGGCGACTGCGAGGTTGCCGCCGGGGAGCCAAGTCGAGTACCACCAACCCTGCGGCACCGACTCAACGAGAGTGGACGCCCCATCTTCTCGACTTTTACCGTCGAATCCGAGGTATCCGACCACTCCCACGAGCCGGTCGACAGGCGCCGGCTCACTCCCCAGCCCGCGCGCTACGATAGCCGTCCGTCCGCTGGCATCGATCAGGAATCTTGCGGTCAGTGTCGCGGGCGCACCGTCAAAAGACTCGAGCGCGAGCTGCCAGCGACCGTCTTTTTTGGATGCGACGTTACGCACGATGGTTTTAGTGTGGACCGTCGTTCCGGCCTTTCGAGCGGCCGCTGCGAGCATTGCATCGAAAAGATTGCGGTCGAGCTGCCAACCTTCTCCTCGACCCGAAAAGAGGAATTCCTGGGTGAATATCTCTTGGGAACCCCAAGCCGCCGCAACGGACAGAGCGGCGCGGTGCGCACCGTCTAAGACCTGATCGCCAACACCAAGATACTTGAGAAGCGAATTCGCTCCCGGACCAATCGTCTCGCCGATGCGGATTTCGGAGAAATCTCCGCGCTCCAAGAGAGTGGTTTCCAGAGATGAGTAACGAGCCAAAGTCAACGCCGCGGCCGTCCCCGCCGGGCCGCCGCCGACGATGACGACGTCGTGTCCCTTCAATGCTCGCTCCGGTGCAGCCGTCCGATTCCAGTGCTAATGATTGGCTTGGCCACCGCTTCATCTTCTGCCAGCGATTCGTCAGCGGCCGCCGCCGCGAACGCCACCAGGGCTCCCGGCTCTGCGCCGGAAACGACCTCCGGCTTGAGAAACCACATCGGCGCAAAATAGGCGTCGGAATTCGTCACCACATTGTCGACCGATCCCACAGCGACGCTCATCCCCAAAGTCGGGACCGACATTGATTGGAGATCGTTGTAGACAATGTTAGCGTTGCCAACTGCTACGCTAACAGCCGCGAACTTGTCATGGTTCCGTTCGACCTCCTCGAACGAGGGATACTCGCTCCGAGAGGCGGCGCTATTGCGGTTGACGATAAACCCGAGATACGTCCATGCCGTAATCATTTCTGCAAATGTGTTTATGCCGCGCGAGAAATAGACCTGAAATCCGGATGAGACGCCGGCCGCTTTTTGGTCGGCCTTGCTCATAACCGCGGACATGACAAACATCGGGCTCTGAGGCGGCCACCAGTACCCGTAATATGTCGGGGGCTTCGGGATCATTCCTTCCTTATTGGAATTTGGATCGGTGAAGTTGATGAATTGCGCGGTACATTGAAAAAAGTCGGATTGCCACGGGATCGCCATCCGCTTGGTCAGGTCTCCCGGCTCGCAGCCACCCCCCTCACACTCGTCGGCAGTTGTGCTCAGGCCGTTCTCGGCGTAATACGCCTCGTCATGTGCATTCCTTATTTGATAGGGGGCCGAGTAAATCGCCGGGTTACGCAGGCTCCACGTCACTTCGATTCCCGGGCACATCGGCGAGCCCACCGCATTCCCGACAGAAGCGCGATCGAGTGCATTGAGGTTAGTGTCGTCATCCTTTCGGACGTCACATTTCCCGTTCGCCCATTGGCCGAGAAGGAAGTACTGCGTTTCGGTAAGCGTAAGAAACTTATCAATTTGAACCTCGCTTACCGAGTTTGAACCCGAGTTAAGCGGCATCATCGGCACTCCAGACGTTGTGCTAAGTGTGTTCTCTTGTCCGTTGGGGTCGACTTCTGACGTACCAGGCTTACGCCAATACGAAAAGTACGTCTGCCGGGCGACCAGCTTCGTCGCAGAATTGTCGCGCGGGTCGAACTTCGGCGAAGAGAACGCAGTCATCGTTGGCGTGTTTGCCACCCATTGATAGCCAGCCGGACGATCGATGATTGGTCGAATGTCTCGCTCGAAGCTAGCCTTGTATTCCGGATTCCACCCACCAGTGCCCGGATGCAGAGCTACGTCGTACATATTCGGCGAGAGCTCTAAATGGCGCACTCCGACGTCGAACATGATGTCATCGAGCGTAACGATATTCACCAATTCAGGCGCAAACTTCGGCGATCCGACGATCACCCAAGCATCGAGGTCGATCGATTGGCCCTTGTCGAGGGTCAATTTGCAGCGGACCGGACCGTCTGCGATGTCATCGTGCCACGAGTCGGCTCCTGCGAAGCTAGAGATTGACTCCTCCCCACCAGCCCTGCCAAACCCACCAAGCACAATCAGTCGCCCTTCTCGATCAACGATCATACTCCCCAAGGTCGCGATGGGGAGACCTTGTGTCGGCGTGTCCGGAGGAAAGTGGCCATATTTGTAGCTGGAAGGGATTGTGTCCTTCGAGAATTCCGCCCGTCCGCCTGGCGTGGAAACGGAACGCGGTCCTGGATCGATGATCAATTCTCTGCGATCGCCTTGGTAGGTTGCGTTCCGGACCTTGGTGCCCCAGGACTTGTAGCTATTGTCCGCAAGCGGAGGATTATGGTCGGGAGGGGGCGGGACCATTAAATCCCCCTCTAACTCATTGAAGCCATACCAAACCGCCTTCTTGTTCGCAATATGTACCGTCCACTCGACGGATTGGACGTCCTTTCCGAGGACGATCTCGCGCCCTGCCGGTGAATCGTCATCATAAACAAAGACGCGAAACCGGGATGCTTGGCGTTTAATGCGGCCCTTGGCATCTTTGAATTTCTCGACAGGAATCGGTTCGCCGCCCTGAAGGCGTAGCTCGCCCTGGGGCGTGCATTCGATGGGCCGGCCTCCGATTGTTTGGGGCTCCAGATAGAACCCCTCCGGGCTGTTACCCAAGCGCGCGAGTCCGACAGATGGATGAATTGCGAATCGCATTCGTGCGCTCCTGGAAATGGACGCCGGGGCCGCGGCCAGCATCTTGCCACCGGCGCTCAAGGTTTTCAAGTAGTGTAAATACGGGTAGGCGCTCCGCACCCAAGAGTCCGAGTTTTAAAGGAATCCAGGCTGGCGCCCGATGCGGAGTCCCTTCTTGGCCGCTTCGGATCACCGCAGGCTTTGCATGGTTTCTTTTGGGTGGCCCCGAGCAACCGACTGTGCCCTGCTGCTTCAGTCCTAACCGGCCCGCGACGCAGATTGCGTCGCCGCCCTTGCGTGCAAGCGAGGGAATCCCTCGTGGCTGCCAAGCGCGAGGCCACGCCGCCGGTTCGGCCTTCGCCAATCTTCCTCCGCTTTCCTCCGTGCAGAACGGTACCCTCCGCCCAGCGATTCGGAGAGCCACGCTGCCACGGTCGTCTGAGAGTGGACACACTGGACGCGCCACTCGTCACGACTTGACTGGACCTCGGGCGCAAACGATTTGGCGATGAACGCTACACTCTGGAGGAACTGGTCGCCGAGCTGGCTCCGCGTTTCTCTGTGCCGATTTCAGCATCACGCCTGGAAGTTCGCGAGGATCACGCCAGCTACCTCCACTACTGGCTGAAAGTCCTCAAAGACGACAAGCGGGCCGTCTTCACCGCTGCATCGCACGCCAGCAAGGCGGTTGAGTTCCTGCACGGCTTGCAACGGTGGGCGCCCTGAATTCTGTCGGTACTACAACACGCGCCGGAGCGGACGCCCTCCGGCGCGGTTGGCTTTATCGTCCGTCAGCCGTGACGTATCCCTCGCCCATTCCAATGATGCGTCGTGGATTGTCTGATTCGACCGCAGGACAACCATTCCACGGCGCGGGCGGTTTTCACTAAGTGTGGACAATCGTGCCGTGAACTAGTGGGCGACCGTCGGCGATTGCTAAGCAAAAACACGTACGCTAATACCCGGCGGGCAGGTCGGACGTTTTGAAAATCAATGACTCGCCTCGAATTTCCTTTGCGTTTACGCTCACCTCTCGTGACAATGGCTTGGCTCACATTGAGCGCGCGGACCCACCGCGAGCCGCCCATCTCAGCTCGATGTGAGGGGGACACGTTCATGCGACGGACGCAAGGATCGTCCAATCGCGGGATCGCCTAGCGGCCCAACGGGCCGTAAGAGCGACGATTCCCGGCCCACAATCTTAATGTCACCTTCGGCACCCCCCCCTTTGCGGCGCGGTCCGATGTCTCGGAAATCATCGCGGAATTTACGAGCAACACCGGTGCGATCTCGACTGATTCCAGCCGAAATACGGCACATTATCTCACTTAGGTTGGGAACATGAATTCAGTAGAAAAACCCAGGAGGTCCGTCGCGATTTGGCTTTTGGCGGGGAGCTGGTTAACAGCTGCGGTGATACTCGCCATCTTGGCCATGACTTGGAAACCTGATTCGGCATCCGCTTTGCCGGAGGCGACAGAGCGCCTACGAGCGCAAGGAGCACCTCAGTTTAGCTGTTCTCCTCGGACGCTGATTCGCGGGAAAGACAACTCACTGACAATAACGGCGAAGGGCGAACGGCCCGCGGCCAGCGGGCACGACGGGGCGGTCTTTCTGAGGATTCCGGCACTCGGGGTCAATAAAGAAACGTCACTGAAAGCACTTTATGATGGTGTGACGCTTTCTCTCCGTCCCCAGGAGGACGCGAACACACGGCTTGAGATTAAGGCCCCGCAATTCACTGCGTCGATCCCGCTAGCCGTAGCCTCGGAACGCGTTCTTGGCGATGGAGGACGGATCTGGACGCTTGCGACCAAGGACGCAGTTTTACGAGCCAATGGTCGCTTCGAAGTGCCCATTTACCTGCAGTTGCAGGTGATGCAGAACAACGAGCTCGTTCCCGTGAAAGCCGAGGCAGACTATGTCTTCGTGGTCAAAGAGCTTTCCGACAACAAAGTTCTGGGTAGATTGACGCTATCGCGGGAGAACGCAATTTCGGACTACATCTGGCTACCGCTTGATCCAGAGCGGGACATAGAGCTGATTGCAACGTCCGAGGATAGCCGTCTTGAAACCAATCCCTTCCCGATTAGCTGGCAGCGCTACGGCCCGCAACTCTCAATTGCGGTCGTGCCGTCGCATCCAACCGCCTTTGCCACCTATAGCACGCGCGTGAATGTTGGTGCTTATTTGGCGTATCAAAACAGGCTGGTGCCCCCGCCGTATGCGACGCAAGTGTTTGTTCAGGGCCCTCCAGAGATCTCTCTGTCGCCTGCCAGCCCATTAAAGCTTGATCCAAAGACAAATATCTCCACCACGGACATCGTATCAACGACCTTCGGCCGAACGATAGCAACTCTTACGTTCACCGAACCGCGCTCGGGGACGTCAACGGAGGTGCAAGTCTTGTTTGACTTCCCATCATTGTACTACGGGATCGCGCTGGTGAGCGGCGTGCTGGGCGCTTTATTCGCGATAAGGCCTCCTTTCTCAACGATGTCGAGTTCCAAGAAGATTGTATCTGCCGTAGCGGGCGGTGTAACGGGCCTTCTTCTCTATGTCTTAATCCTGGCCGGATGGTCCGGTGCTTCGTCGTCAGTGGTTGTGTTAGTCGGACCGACGCCGGCATTTCTCGTAGGTTTTGGCGGCGGCGTTGCAGGGGATGCCGTGGTGACGCTTGTGGGCAAGATGTTCCTTCCGCAGCCAACATAGGCGTTCGTCCGAGGTGCGACAATGGCATATCGACTGGGCGGATCCGTTATCGTCGTCTTGATGGCTCTGCTGTCCCGATCGGCGGCCGACGAACTGGACGATTTGTTCAACGCCGCGGTAAAAAAGGCCGATCACGTTTCTGGCGAAGAAGCTCTTAAGCTTTACGGCCCGGTCCTGAAGCAAGCGGTCGAGGCTGAGCGCGTCGACATTGTCGAAAACGTTTTGTTGCGTCGAGCGGCCCTGCTAAACGACCTCGGGCAATTCGCGGCGGCTGCGAAGGACTGCGAGCTACTGGAAAACTTACTCTCCGGAGATTCGGCAAGCGATCACTATTTCCGCGGCGTTGCTCGGGCAAACCTGCTCGTTGCGAAGCGCGGATTGGAAGGCGAAACCGAAGCTCTGGCGCACCAGTTTTCCGATCTCGTCGCCGACATCGAAAAGACGGCCGGCCGCGCCGGCCTCGCCCCGAATTTGCGGGTCCCCCTGAAATTACTGCTCGCCAGAGTGAGCTGTATGCAAGCGGAAATTCTGATGGATATGGGGCGCAGCGCCGAAGCGCTGCTGGCCGTCGATCGGGGCTTGAACCAGGCAGAGGGCATAGATTTTGCGTTGCTAGCGAAGGCCCACCGGATCCGGGGGCACGTTCGTTGCGCCGTCGGTCGTCGGCAGGAGGGGCTACAAGACTTGCGGGCGGCGCGTAAACTGCTGGTCGACCATGGGCTGAGCGGCCAGTTGCTGGAACTGTCAGTGTTGGAGGACCTCGCTCGCAATGAGGCAAACGCGACAGACAGGAAAGCCGCTTTCGACGAATTCCAATCGGTGAAACTCGCAACCCCTGGACCAGATGACGCCTGGCGGGTGCTATCGGCAGCAGAAATGGCCTTCGACCGATCGGAAGCGGCGACGGCTGTGCGATGGGTCCGCCACTTTGAACAACAGGACTACATTCGACACTATCCCTACTTGAAGCGACGTTTCCTGCTTTCGAAGGTCAGAATCGGTCTGCTAAACGGCGACGCGCATTGGATCGAAGATGGCCTCGCGGACTTGAAGAAATTGCCGACGGTTTCTAAGGGCAGCGTTCGCGCACGCTGGGATCTCATGGAACTCGAGCTGCAGGTCGCCGTCAGCCGGGGCGGTATCCTTGAGATTTGGCAAAGAGCGCAGGAGATGTATGCGTACCTTCAATCACTCGAGAAAACAGATGCGCTGCGCGCGCTTCCCATCTCGGTCCCACAGGCCGAACACAATCTTGCGTCGGTTTTCTTGCGCCTTGGGCAGCTTGCATTCGCTCTTCATCACGCCCGAAACGCGGTAACCGAGGCAAAGAAACTCGGCTTTTTTCAGCTCGAACAGTCGGCACGGCTGCTATACGCTGAGTGCTGGCTCGAGATTGATCCACTCGGCGTTGAGTTCGGCCAAAAGAACCTACCAGAATGGCGCGTGGCCCTAGACGAGGTCGCTCCGCGGCTGCACGATTTGCCGGATGATGAGGTTGCAAAGTATCACCTCCTCTATGCGCTCGGGCTCGACGCTGCAGGCGATTATGCCGGCGCGAGGAAACATTTGGACCAAACTCCGCGGGTCGATGATCCAGCAATTGCGGCCAAACATTCCCTACTGTCGGTAGGCGTCGCGCTGTCAAGCGGCGACCATCTGAGTGCCAGCAAGGAGTTGGCACGAGTCCCCACGCTGGCGGACATGGAGCTCGAAGCCCAACGGTTGCTCTTCGATGCCATCCTACTGGAGCGCGACGGCAAATTGACGGGCGCGTTCCAGGAGTACCAGGCCGCGATGAGCCTGACATTGCGCGAAGGCCGCGCAAGCCAATCTCTGCTAATCGAGTCCGGCTATCGCGATACGTACAGTGCCGGACTGCGCGGCGCTATCCGGTGCTCGGTCGCCTTGTGTGCCACCGACCCAGCAATGCTCGAACAGGCGGCATTGACGATCATCCGCGCTGTTACGCCGCCCGTCTCGCCCAGGCCCTTAGAAGCGACACCAGTAATTGCGCGGACGCTTTCCCAGTTCGCAATCCAAGACCTTACCGGCGAACTGATCGAGGAGAAAAAGATCAGCGAAAAGCAGATAACCCTTGATCGAGTGCGAAACGGTTTTTTTAGCACCTACAGCGAATACGCCGCAAGCACGCCCACCGCGCCTCGTGAGGATGAGTCGCATCGTGCACGGCGCGCGTTGGAACGACTAGTTGCCCATGCTGGCCGGGCTGGCCGACAAATCCGAATCTACCATTTCGACCGCGAGGGAGGGGCGCTACTCGTAATTGTTCCGACTGGGAAATATCGTGTCTTGCCGTTCTCCAAAGCTGACGTTGATGGTGTCCGCGAGGGTGTGCGCCGTTGGACAAGCGCGATTGAATCCTCGCGTGAGGGCTCGTTGACCTACGCGAAGATGTCACGGCGGCTATTCGAGGAGCTTTTTCCTGACGGTGTCCAGCAGCTGACCAAAGAGTTCGAGGTCGTGCCACATCGTGATCTGTGGAATCTGACGTTTGAAAGCCTGGTTACAAAACTTGAGGACGGGGGGAATCGCGAATACCTCGATGAGCGATTCCACCCAACCTATCTCACACCTGTTTTCCTCAGCCAGCTTGCGGATACAGCCGAGCCCCACGAAGACGCGCAAGATACCGGGACTGGGCTCGCCAGGCCCCAGCGAGGCGCTTTCTTCGTCGGTCCAGACGCCCAAATGCGTTCCGAACAATGGGCAGTCTCAAAGATTGAGGACAACCCCGACACGAAGGGGCTCTCCCTGGAGCTGACATGCGTCTCAGGCGAGCTTCGACGGATGGAATATGGCGAACGCATCTGGAAGCGACTCGTCGAGGCGCACCAAAAGGTGGACCCGGCACCGTCGATAGCGACGTTCAGTTTCGAGGGAGATATCTTTGGCACAGTGACATCCCAAGCGACCTGGCTGCACTTTATCGCGCACGGCGTGGCCGAAAATCCTTGGGAGCCACATGTCGGAATTGTGCTGCGGGCCCAGGACGCCCGGGGTTTGCCCAGCGATCAAATTGCCGGCCCGATCCATTACAAGACCGACGGTGTTCTTACTCCCAGGGAGATCGAAACGCTCAATCTTCACTGTAAGTTCGTGTTTCTGCAGGGATGCAATACGGCCAAAGGGCTTGTCTCCTATTCGGGCGGCAGTTTGGGCCTTGTTTCTTCGTTCTTGACGGCCGGCGCGCACGCGGTGATTGCCTCACGCTGGGTCGTGCCAATGGATGAGCAACTGGCAGCAGAGGTGGTGAACTTTTACGGGTCCATCGACGCCCGCGGGTGCGATGTCTCGCCTGCACTAACCATCCTGCGGCGTGAGCTACGTCGATCGTCAGCGGCTGTTGCAGTTTGGGCGGCCTTTTCGGAGTTCCGATAAGACGGCGATCAATTCAACGCAGGTCCCTTGCACTCGGCCTTCGAGTGCCCGCTGCCCAGTCAGCCTTCATCCGGAATGGTGTCGCACAGCGCGAGGATCGCCTCGCTCCAATCCGATGGTGTCTGCATACTGTGGCGAAATGGCAGACATTCGGCACACATTTATAGAACCCCCATAAATTCTGATTGTAATTACAATAGGATGCTGATCAGCCGTCGGCTTCGCAGCCTGTAGGGCGACAAACAAAAGCGTGGTGCGGAACGCTAAAACATGGGTGACAAGAAATGCGTGACGACCGACGGTGACTCTCAGCAATAGTCAGGCGGCATTCCGTTTCTCGGACTGCGTCTCCGGCACATCCGCCGATTCGATCAACAGATCAAGGCCAATCGACTCTGGATCGAGAGTGGACCAAATCAATGAATCGTTACCACGCGCCGACAATATTGCAATATTGCCTCTGTCTTCGCGGCGGTCCCGCTTGCCGCCGAAAATGCGCGGATCGCATTTGATGCGAGCGACCTCTGCCGGGGCGTTCTTAATACGCTGACAAACGCAATGCCTATTTGCAACTTGTTAAGCATTTATTTGCCCAAGATCTCGTCGCGCCAGCCCAGGGTGCCGGCTATTGAATCTTTGCCGGTTAAAAGGTCATAGTGACCGGCACATACCCCTCCGCCGCTGAGCCCCCGTATTTCGTCGACGATGCGGGCCGGGAGATCATTGGAGACGAACAGAAGGAGTCCCCCGCCAGTGCGACCGATCATGGAATTAAACCAAGTCGCCGTCCTTTGGAAAATTTGAGTTGGCGAGTCTGTGGTGTTCACATCATTTGTGACGCCCACTGCGTAGGGAAGGTTGAGAGCTCCAAGCTTGAAAAAGCCGGCTTGAAGGGGTGCAACAGCGCCGAATCTTTGAAGCTTGGGGGGACTTCCCCCCAGCGCCGTCGAGGATCGGGGCCATACGGCCTTCGCGGCCTCCTCCCAATCTTGCGCGCTTCGCTTGTGCATGCCGGTGCCTTCCGCGGTAGCGACGATGGGCTGCTGCTTCGTCAGTGGCCGCAGGGGGGCAGCTCCGCAGCCACGTGAGACGCCACTCCTGCTTCCGGGACCGGTATTCTTCCCTCAGCTCCCTGACTGAGTCTCTCGTTTTGTTGGACCTCGCTCCCCAAAAAACGGGAACCGCACGGGGGCCAGTGCGAACACGGGGGGGACGGACAGCTTCACCGTTCGCTTCGACGCTGGCGGAGCAGGTTCCTGCCCGAATAGACGCCCAATGGGGCGTCGGCGTGAAGCCCCGTGTGCTGTTCGCTCAGAGCCTCACTCATTGACTCTCTTCCATCCTAAGCTTCCAGGATTATGCGGTCCTGAGCATTACAATCCCGCCGATAGGGCCGAATCGACCGTCCGAGCCCATCCCGCAGTGCCTTATCAAGCGACGAGCGGAAAGACCCGCTACTACGTATTGTGTTGCGGCTGAACATAGCACATAGGACACTACAACAAAAGGGCCATGTCTTACACACTCCATTACACACTGCATAGTAGTAAGCGCAAACAGTTATGTACATCAATGTCTTATGTCAGCCTATAGCAGGACCTAAACGCGGTTCCAGGAAATCATTACACATAAAAAAGCCTTGTACTATAAACATATCCTGGTTGACTCAGACAACAACTCGCGCTACACAGTTGTTACACACTTTAAGCAGGAGAGCGGGCGTTGGAGTACCACATTTCACTTATGGGAGGCAAGCTCCACCTTTACCGCCGGCAGAACAGCTGCAACTGGCAGTGTTCGACGTTCCTGGCCGGCAAGAATTGGCGGAGATCGACGAAAGAGGACAGTTTTGGCCGCGCGAAGATCGTCGCCGAGGATTGGTACCTCGAGCTCAAAGGCAAAATGCGAGACGGGGAGCTGAAGGTCGGTAAGTCGTTCAGACAGGCGGCCGAGAAATTCCTCCCCGAGTATCAAACGATCACATTCGGCGAGCGAAGTCCAAAATACGTCGAGGGGCTCCGCCTGATTCTCGAGGCCCACGTGCTTCCCTTTTTCGGAGCGAAGCTGCTCGCGGAGATTACGCCTGGTTTAGTTCAAGATTATCGCGTTCACCGCATGACATCGAGCATCGATAAGAGAACGGGTGCCCCCAAACGACCGGCCCGGAAAACGCTGGAGTCGGAGATCGTCGTTCTCAGGCATGTTTTGAGGACGGCGAACCGACACGGCTGGCTGCCCTATTTGCCAGACCTGAGCGCTCCCTACAAAGCATCAGGAAAAATCGGGCGACGAGCCTGGTTCTCGCCCGACGAGTACAAACGGCTTTATAAGGCGACCCGCGCCAGAGCCCAACAGCCCAAGAATCCTCGCTGGAAGGATGCGTGCGAGAACTTGCACGATTACGTTCTCTTCATGGGCAACACCGGCTTGAGGCCAGACGAGGCCGGCCGCCTCCAATTTCGAGATGTCGCCATCGTTACCGATGAAGCGACGGGCGAACGCATCCTCGAAATCGATGTTCGCGGCAAGCGCGGTGTTGGCTATTGCAAGAGTATGCCTGGGGCAGTGAGGCCCTTCGAGCGGCTGGTCAAACGAAACAAAGATGGGCCAACCGATCGAGTGTTCGGAAAGACCAAGAGCCAGCGTGAGTTGCTCAATGCCATTCTGGGCGAGCTCGACCTGAAGTTCGATCGGGATGGCAACCGCCGCACGGCGTACAGTCTCCGGCACACCTACATTTGCTTGCGCCTGATGGAGGGAGCCGACATTTACCAAGTCGCGAAGAACTGCCGCACGAGCGTCGAAATGATCGAGACATACTACGCCTCCCACATCAAAAACACGTTGGATGCGGCCGCGATCAATGTCCGCAAACCAAAGCCGCTGGCGAAACAGAAGGCCCCTTCCACACCGACCAACGACGACTGAAGCACAACAGGCGGTGAAGAATCTGTTGGCGGAATCCTTCGGCACCCGCTATAGAACTCCCCTGGGCGGGTGTGGCGGAACTGGCAGACGCGCGGGCCTTAGGAGTCCGTTCCCAAAGGAGTATCGGTTCAAGTCCGATCACCCGCACCACTTATGGGACGTTGGAGAACACACCAGCCATTGGCCCATCGGATTCCATTTGCTTAGCTGACAAAAGCATGGTATTGGCGGTGACCATGAGGATTCCACCATGCCAGTGACACCTTGTCCGCCTACCATTTTCCTCGACTTGCCATCGGAGTATCTGGACTTCCTGGACATGGCAGCGAAAGCCCGATCCACCACGCACCAGGTCATCATGCGTGACGCCTTGGCGATGTTGCATGCCGAGGATTGGTCGCGTGCCGTCGCGATGGCTGAGCATCGCATGGTGAACAACGAAGAGAAAATCGACCCGCACCTGGCAGCATGGGATCGCTGGAGCCGAGGTAACCGCCGACAGCAACTGCCGCTGACCGGCGAGATGGCCCTATTCGTCACTAAGAAAGTCGCCGACGGCGGCTACAAGGATGCGACCAATGTGGTACTGCTCGCCCTGCTTCGCTACGCCAAGCTGATGGGATTCTTTGTTCCTGAGGATGATTGGGAGCCGTAACTAGCGTCATTGTCGAATGCCTACCGACGACGGCGACGGCGAATCGTCGTGATGAGCGTTGAGAGCGCAGCGACCAACCGCGCCATCGCGTTTAGCACAAATGCCAGATCGATTATCGTCATGAAGTTCTCCTCTTTCTGCCCGCCTCATGTGGCGTGACCTGAGCGAGGGAACAGCCGGCAGTGCAGCGGAGCGGGAAAGGCCGCGAAACGCCGCGCACGCAGGGGAAGATGCACAAGCGACAGCGCGGAAGCGCATCGCCTTGTACGCTACGCCCGCCGGCTACACGGCGGTCACGGTCACGCCGAGGGCGGCAGCCGAGGAGAGCCTAAGAGCACGATTTCAGAGTCCAGCGTGGGGCCAAAACCGGATGCGGCATAGGACGCGGCTTGTATGACGTGCGGATACCGTTCGGCAAACGCTCGCTCACCGAAGCCCGCGAGCCTGAAAGAAACCGAGTACCGACTAAGCCAGGGACCGTGCCGGCCTTCTCACAATCTGCGGCGGCCCGGCTCAATCCCGACGACCGCTACAACGTCGGTCCGCTGGGATCTTCGCTGACCTCATCGATGACGAGCGCGCCCTTCGGGGCATTCATCGAAGTCGGCTCGTCGGCCTCCTGAATCCACGTCACGCGGCGACGCATGATGCCGTCGAAAAGACGCAGATTCGGACGGCATTCGGCGTCAAGATTGCGGCCAATGATCCGTATCGTCTTGCCGCCGAAACACAGCCAAATTCCCTCTGACCGCTTGAATTGAGCGAAGTTGAGTAACGCGTAAGGGAACGCCTCGATCGTCCCGTTCCGATACCGCACTTGCAACATGATCGCCTGGTCGCGGATGCCGCGCAGCCAGCCGAACGCGATGAGATCGTCGGAAAGGTCATCCTCGACCTCCGCGGCTCCTTCACCGGTCTTCGACCGGACGAAGTATTTTTCCCAGTGGTTGTTGTTATCTGTCATAACCTGGTCCTTCTCGTTCTTGTTGTTGGACGGCCGTCTTCTCATAAGCGTGGTCCAACTCACCTAAGCGCAGCTGCCCGTTGACGAGCTCGGTGGCCGAAAGCCGCTCGTCGGATTGGTTGATCGCCTCCAGTAAGGCTTCCTTATCGTCGGTATACGCCGTGACCTGATACCTGCCCCTGGATGCAGAGACGTAGAACTGTTCCCGCGACGACGCGGGAAATGACTGGCTCGATTGGCCGACGAAAACCCGGTCGACCGTCTTGCTCTGGCTGGCGTGCGAAGTGACGACGTAGCCGTGATCGAGGAAACCGAAGTCCTTATCGATTGTCCAGTTGTTGTCCAGAACGATGTCGCCGTACTTTTCGAACCTCTTGATGCGGTACATCGAGCCGTTATCAAGCCGATGTTTGCGGTCTGCCGTTTGCCCGTTATGCGTGATGCGCACGATGTCGCCGGCGGCGATATTCAGCGTCCTCGCATAGAACATCTGGAACCGCGCCGCCTGGTCGAGCGGCAGAGGCTCACCGTTCTCAACCGTCACCTTCTGGCCACGCGTGAATCCGCCCTTTGCGTTTTGGTTGAATACCAAGACGTCGCCGGGGGTGTAATTGATGGCATCGGTACGTTCGGCCTCGGTCAGGCCGGCATTCTCCAGGACGCGAATGGTTCGCTCCTCGCCTTTGATCTTGCCCTTATTACGCAGCGCCTCACGTATCGCGACGGTGATACGGTGTCCCTCGGCATGCGTCGGAGAAACGACCAGGGTGGAGGCACCTTCGGCCAATGACTGCACGTAATCGCTGGCCAATTGGCGATCGCGGTCATCGTCGGCAATTTCGCGGACCCAGCCCAGACCATCCAGCCGCTTGAAGCCATCGGCCATCCGGCCTTCGCTCAACGCCTTGATGGCCGCTTTATACCCGGATGACTGTCGTACGATCTCCTTCACTCGGGCGGGCACGATGCCGGCCTCGTCTTCGAGCAGCCGCAACGCCGCTCCACGTTCGACTGACGCATGCTGACGATAGTCGCCGGAGAACAGAACGCGAGCATCCAGCCGATCGGCCAGCACGAAGATTTCGGTCATCGCCTTCACGGAGAGTTGTCCCGCCTCGTCAACCCAGATCACCTGGCCGGCGATTTGCTGCTGAAGTTTGTCATTCGTGAGGAGCGTCGCGACGGTTTCAGCGTCCTTAAAGCCGTCGCCGCGAAGCGTTCCGCGGCTGGCATCCGCAGAAGGTGCGAAAGGGAAGACCTTTTTGCCGCCGCTCTCGATCGCCTCAACGGCTTCCTGCATCAGCGTCGTCTTGCCGACGCCGGCCGCACCAGAAACGAGAATGACCCTGTCGCGGGATTCGATGATGTGGCATACCGCGTTTCGTTGACCGTCGTTGAGCTTCTCACGTTTGATCTTCCAACCCTTGCCGACAAGCGATTTGCAAGTCCCTTGGCTCGCCTTCGCGTAATCAATCATGCGGCGTTCTTCCTTGAGCACCTCGCGCGTCGTCGCCATCCGTCGCCCATTGCGGTCGCCGATGATCAAGTTACTTCTGGCCGCCCGATCCAACACCTGCTCGACGGTCGCTTGTCCCACCGCTTGCTTGAGGGCAATCGCCAGAACATCGCGCTCCGGTCGGACCGATTTTCTTTCAAACGCGTGCGAAACGGCGTATTCCATCGCCCGCTCGGAAGCGTTCCCATTCCGCGGTGCCGAGGCACCGCCGATCTTGTCGGCGAGTGAGGCCAACACTTCGCGTTCCTGTCGCGACATCCGCTCATGCCACATCTCCTGCAACTCAGGCAGTTTCAGATCCTTCCGCTTACGCTCACGCGTTTTAACCACCAGCTCTGATTTTTCTTCGGCGTCAACGACTCCCAACTCACGGGCCTTCGCGTCGACCTGGGCTTTGCGGCGAGAGAACTTCTCAACCAGACTCCTATCGACCCCGGCCAACTCCCAACCTTTCCTGGTGCGTTCAATCGGCAGGCCCAGCTCGGTCAGTCGATGCGACAGGCGGGAATGGAACAGGGCCTCGTAATACGGCGAGTCGCGTTTGAGTTCGCGGAACTGGCCGGCCTTCCAGACTTGCTCTTTCTTGTCGAACGTGGCGTTTAGCACGAAGCAGTGTGCGTGTAAGTGAGGGTCAGGAACGCCATCTACCGGCCGTGAGGTCAGGTGGATATGCTCACCCCAGACCATGTTGCCGGTGGTGCGGTTTTCATCCTTGCCGCCCTTACGCACCCGCGTCGCCATGTCGGCCTCCGCGTCCCGCATCGTTTCATCGACGGACTGGCGGAAGGCATCGAGAATCCGCTCGTCGAGCGTCGCCGCATACAGCAGTGACACGCTCTTCGGCACATGGAAGTTCCAATCGTAGCCGACGATCCGATTGGACTTCTGACGGATTGTCAGCTGTTCGCTGGTCTGCGGATTGATGTTGTCACAGAGTGCGTGCCAATCGGCTTCCTTCACTTCGCCCGAGAGCCCGAGCATGCGCGCACCTTTGCCCCGCCACTGTCCTTTGAGCTCTTGCTCTCCCTCTCCGAGGTAATAGTCGGGTGTGGCGAAATAGCTCTTCGCCTGATCGAGGCTGCTATTCGGTCTGACGCGCAACATACCTCAGTTTACGCCCGAAGCCCTTAAAGATTGGTTAACGAACAGCCGCAAACCGAGGCGGACTAAGGCTGTCAGCGTTTTTCATCGATTGACAGTCGGAGTGTTTTGCGGGTTGCGATGTACGTCTTCGTTCTCCTTCTGGGGTTGACCTGATTCACCAAAGAGTGTGGCGGGCGATCCCTTCGGGCCGGGCTGCTGCGGGCTTCGCGTGCGCTCCGGTGCTGACGCACTGAACCCTGCGCATCCCTATCGCGGCAGGCTGACCGCCTGTCGTTTAAGGGGGTTGCACCCCCGATCGATGCAAGGCCAAGACGAGCGGCCTACGGCATCCCCCGAAATTCCTGCAAGCAGGAACCGGCATATTTCGAGGGAAATATGCCATTTTCGGGCGGTACCCCCTGCCGTTGGCCGACCTTGCATCGATCTCCCCCGCTATGAAGTGGCCACCATTCGGTTTCATGGCGAGGCCGTTCAGCAAGCTGAACTTCTCTCCATAAAACCGAGTAACCAACAACAGGAGAACCAACCAATGACTGACTCAATCGATAATCCGACAACCGTTTCAAGAATGCCAAGCCATTACGTTTATCACGCGATCAAGACCAAGGACCCGCAGCCGTATTACCGGCGTATCGGAACCGCTTGGGCTCACGGCGATGGCAACGGGTTCAACGTGCAACTCGAATCGTTTCCGCTCGATGGACGCGTCAGCCTCCGCATCGTTTCGGAAAACAAGGAGTAGTTCAACCCGCGGGCGGGGCAGGGATGCTCCGCCCCTTTTTTGACGAAAGGATTCACACCATGAACAACCAATATTGCTTACCGCTCGGCGACCCTCACCTGAGAGCAGAAGTGCGTAGAACCTGGCTTCGCAACAGCTCGGCCGGGCAAAACATCGAAGTATCATTGCCAGACGGCTCAACACACATTCTGAATGGGCTGCTGTCCCAGGCCAATCACAAACAGGCCAAAGGCATTGGCTTCCTTAGCGTTGGGCTAACGCTCACACCGAGATCGACCGGACGCGCCGGTCGCAGCCTCTGTTTATTCGCCACCCCCGGCTGTGCCGCCGCCTGCTTTGCAGACTACGACCGCCTAGCCTGGCCCAAGAACAAACGTGTAGCCGTCGCACGAACACGGCTGTTGGCCTACAGCCCGGAACAGTTCTTGGCCCTGCTCATGGCCGATCTGGCACGACAGCGAACCCGGGCAGAGCGTCTCGGCGTCCAGCTCGTGTGCCGCCTCAACGTCGTCTCCGATGTGCCGTTGGAACGGGAATTTCCCTCATTGTTCGCGTCTTATCCCGACGTGCAGTTCATGGATTACACCAAGGACGTGCGGCGGCTCTTGAACCTGGAGCGACCGACTAACTACCACCTAACCTTCTCGCGTAGCGAGTGCAACGAAAGCGATTGCCTACGTGTCCTCGAAGCCGGACACAATGTGACGGTGGTGTTCCGTAAGTCACCCTTCCCACCCACGTGTTGGGGATATCCGGTGATCGACGGCGACGGCAGCGACCTCCGTTTCCTCGACCCCAGCCCATGCATTGTCGGCCTGAAGGCTAAAGGAAAAGGGGCTCGCGAGGACCGGACCGGCTTCGTCCTCGATGCGGCGTCGCTGCCCCAACCGAGCATCAAATATCGGCCGCCGAGCTCGCTGCCTCACGACCGAGGATCATTTGTTTTAACACTGCCAGCCAAGCGGGAGGTCACAGCATGATCGCAGACCGCTTGTATGCGTCATTCCTCCAGGAAGACGATCACGGCGAACAGCCGTCTTCCACTTCCCGTTTTGACCTGGGCAAAGTCGTTTGCACCGGCAATGCGACGCTACGGCTTAGGACCGAGGAGGTGCTGACTGCTCTACGCCGCCATGCCAATGGCGACTGGGGCGATCTGCTACCCGAGGACGCTATCGCCAACGACTTGGCGTTAGAGCAGGGCGGCCGGCTGTTCTCGGCCTACGGGTTCGGAAGCGACCGATTTTGGGTCATCACCGAGGCGGATCGTTCCCTGACTGCCGTGATCCTGCCGAACGACTGATCAGCCTGCATCTGCGGCGGAGTCCGGGGGGCTCTTGGGATCTCGGCTGCTGGATTCCCGGAGCGGCTTAAGGAAAGTCGGCAGGAACTCCGGATCGTCCCAATGCTGTGCGTAATCGTGCCCTCGCCGGAAAACGAGCTCCATCGCTTCTTCGTCTTCGAGGCTCATTAGCACAGTATACAGTTTGTTGACGACCTGCGTCATCAGGGTCTTCATTTCTTGCTGGCTAATGCGGGATACGTCATTCCACGGAATCTCCCGATCAGGTGTAACCACTTTGACGTCAGAAAAGTCGCCCGCCTTGGATACGACCGGCACACCCGCATGCAGGTCCTCAAGGAACGTATGCCGCACGCAGAGGACAGCCAGTGCCTTGGCCAGCCTGGCGGAGTATTGCTGTTGTGATTTGTTGCTCATGCCACATGGGTACCACGCTCCCATTCACATCACAACGCCAAACCGCACTGACGCCAGACCGAAGGGCCTCGCGTCGTCCGGACTGACCCATCCTGCGAACCCCTCGAACCCGTTTCGGGATTCCGCGGCAAGGGAACCATCGGGCCGCCTTGCCGCTTTTGAACAGTCTGAGCCCCCGGCTCTCAGCTTCGACGGCGACCACCGCCAATGGCGGGCGGGGGCTTGCCTGGCCGTGCGTCGCCACCGGCAGGGGATCGACGTCGCACGACCTGAACAACGCGAGCCATGCTGGAAGCTCAGGAATAGAGGTGTTGCCATCTCCCGGCCAACAGCATGGCTGAGGTGCATGATAATGCTTGACTCGCCACAGCAAGCATGCTTTAAGCAGGCAATTCCATGTCAACCGGATGTTGCACAAATCGATGCTGGACCTGAAGCAAGACATAACCTCACTATCGAACTTTCAGCGCAAGACGCGGGACTTGGTGCAACGCCTCCGTGACACTGGCCGGCCGCTGGTGCTGACGGTCAACGGCAGGGCCGAGTTGGTCGTTCAGGAGGCCGCTGCCTACCAGCGTCTGCTCACGCTGGCTGTTGGGTCGGAGGCCGCCGAATGACCACCGACGCTGCCGACCGCATGACCGAAATCCCACCCTCGAGCAAAACCTGCCGCCGGTGCGAACAGGAGAAGCCCGTAAGCGACTTCTCCCGACACCCGCGTACCTCTGACGGCCTGAAGATGCTTTGTCGTGATTGTCACGCGGCAGTGATACGCGAGGCCCCACGCCCTTCGCACGTGGAGCTTTATGCCGTCATCGAGGCTCTCCTGCCGTTTGCCCAAGTCGAAATTGATTTCCTGACTGACACTGTCCAAGCATTCCCCGACGACCCTGAGCACGCCGAGGAGGCAGAGCGAGCCAGGCAGGGTCAGGAGGCCATCGCAGAGGCCCAGCGTCTGATCGGCAACAAATCATACTACATCCGCCGCCGACAACGAGAATTAAGCGGTAAGGCAGACCAGGTTGCGGACGTGGCGAAGCTGGTAGACGCACAGGACTTAAAATCCTGATCCGTCCTGGAGTGTCGGTTCGATCCCGACCGCCCGCACCAAACCTTCCATTTCGGCAGCTTTTCTCTAGGAATCACGTCGTTAACTTTCTGTCCGCTGGCTTTTCGAGGATGCTCGCCGACAAGTTCGGCCGAGGCGTCCTGCCTCTGCGGGGTCAAACGCATCCGCCAATGCTTCAAAACCGCTCTGATTCCGCGGCCAAGGCGACCATTCAGGCCGCCTTGCTGCTTTGAGAAGGATGAGCCGCTGCAATCAATCTGGCCTGTCACACGTCTTCCCTAAGCACAGCTTAGGACGTGTTTTCACGGTGAATACCGCTACCAGATTGCGTTCGCGCGTGCAACTCCGGCAACGGCAACGAGAGATTCATAGCAGCGGCTCAGCGCGTCATTTGACCAAATAATGCGCCACTGCCGGAGACTCCAGCCACCAGCCATCCCTGGCACGCCCGCAATCGCATTTGGAGGGGGCAAGGAACAGCGAAACCCGCGCTCCTCCTGGACTTCAGCCCAAGTCACGCTTCGCTCGTCAGTGGACCGTTTCCGGGGGCATTTCAGGGGCGAAAGCGGTAGGGCATTGAGCCTTCTACGTCAAAGATCGTAAAATCCGGAAAGGGGCGGTACTCATCGCCAAGGAGTTCATTGACTTCACTCGGAAATGCCCTAGCTAACCTGGGTCGCCATATGAAAGCAGTGCGAGCTGGCCAACGCCGCTTTCACTATGTCGCGCTGGCGAACCGTGCTACACGAAGCAGGACGTCGAAGACAGAGGCCATCATGGCAAGGTCTGCATCGGTCAGAGCAAGGATGCAGCGTCGCTCGGCATAACGATCGCAGAGCCGGCAAGTGCGGTCCCCGCGGCAGGCAGCGGCTGTGGCGACAGGTCCCCGGAACGCCCGGGCTCGCGCACGGCTGCCAACTATCGGGGTTTGAGATCCCAATGTACTTGTCTGTTCCGTCGACGGTTTGCCCTGTACCGCAAATGATTACGCCATTCTGGCCATGCCCGACAATGACACTGAAATCAGCCGCGCCGCTCCTTAGCGAGTCAATGTTGCAAGCACGTTCGAGCAGTTGAAGCCGAGTCCGAAGACTCTCTATATCCTTACCCGCTTGGTATCCACTCATGTCAATCTCCGATCCCTGGGGTATGCACGCTGCGCCTCTACTGTCGTCCCTTAGCTGGCCTTCTTTTTGCGGGCCCTTGCCTACAACGCAAGTGTCTCAGCCAATTCGGCTCAGTGGCCGGCCGGCACGCGAATTCCAGTGAGGATCCCCTGCGCCGGACGCCTTGACGTGATCCGCGACCACGAACACTTCCTTTTCGCGTCCCATTTGCCGACGATCTGATTCTTGTCGCTTTTGGCCGGCGCAGTTTTCAGGGGCCCAGGAGTCGATACGGACCCGGCAATCTCATTTGACTTGCTTCAAAGCTTTTCCCTTCTAACTCCAAAACGCTGGGCGTCCCAGAGCGAAGACGGGCCTTCATTTGGGTAGCATTGCTGCCGAGCGATTCAGCGGTCACGTAAAGGGTTGTTAGAGCCATGATGGACACTTCAACCCTATCGTCGCTCCGGTCAGATGGCAATACCCTGGCGTGACCACGCGACGCACACGATCCGCGATCAGCGCGCTGGGATCGTTCAAGACGTGGACCGCGCCAGCTACATCCACGATGTTTTGAAAGTCCTCAGAGTCGCGGACGATACTCGGCGTCCTATTATCGCGACACTCGCCATTTGTCTAAGGCTCGCCCGCGAGCGATCGACAGCACAACGGATCGTCCTCAATCGCGCCCGCTTAGCGCGAAATAGCTCTAGCTGGCGGAAAGCGACACTGGAGATCCGCGAAGTTTGCGAGCCAGGGACCTTTGTGGCTCGGAAGACCAAATGCCGTCATTTTTTTGTTTGCAGTTTCGGGGATGGTTTGACACAATGACCCTTCTCCAGTTCTTCGAGCTCACCGGATTTCCCACCCATCTCATCCGATGCTCAAGATCCCAAGGCGAGCCGCGTCACGACCGGCCCAACGCTAATCCGCGACTCTTTTCCCGCAGCGCGTCGCTTGATGCAAGTCAGCTTTGAAGGGAACGAGCGTAGATCCCGTGCCGGGCGTTGATCGGCCGCCAGCGATCAAGTAGTGAGTCCGTGCGGGCACTCGGTGCTGAATCGACCGAACGTCGGCGCAAACGGCAGTCCATTACGCGCAAACCGTTCATCAAAGGAGTAGGGATCATGATTCCTCCGTCAATCTTCTCGCGGAGAACTGAGAGTCAAAGCACCTCGACTCCGGCTGACCTTCTCTCAACCGCTTGAGCAGTGGCAGCGCGGTATCCGGGACGCTCCAAGTAGACGTGTTTCACCACACGCTGGACGTCGAGGCCGCCTCCAGTCGACGGCGCGAGTCGACTGTCCCATCCTTGGGACACCCGTGGCGCGTGTTCTTCGTGGTAGAAAGCCACTAACCCGAGCCCATCTGTGTGAGAGTTGACGAAGTCTCTGAAGGGGCTAGGTGAAGGATAACATCGCGGACGCAGGAGAGAGCTGAGAATGGCATTCAAGCCCCTTTTGCCCGATGAGAAGTTTGCCAGTAGGCTTCCTCTTCCACTGGCTAGAATTTACCGCCGGTTCTTCGATGCCAAGTCGGTCGATGAAAGGTATCACGAAGCCTATAACCTTTGGGAAGGCGGTGTGATGTTGCTGTTGGCCGTCGCGATGGCGGCATACGCAGAGCAGCCGGCCGAAGAAAAGGTCGACAAATGGCGTGACGACCTGCTCAAAGCGCTGTCAGCGAATCCCTTTGGACCTCGCTTGGCAGCCATTCGAACGCTGGTGCCACTGTTGGCAAGAGTTAAGGCCGCCGGTTTCAAGAAGGTGGACGACCTGCTGTTCGGCGAGGCACGGGTCGACATGCCTCGCGCGGCCGGTTTAGACTCGATGCTAAAAGAGGAGATCACAGGCCGCAAGGAAGCACGTAGCACCGCCCGCTTGATGGAACTCTTCGACAGACTGCTGGAGTTGCGGAATCGCGAGTGGCACACGTCCCTTGGCCGTCGGCCGCGCGCATTCTATCGTTCCATGGGTGACGCGCTTCTGCTCGGGCTTCAGAACATCTATGCGCAACTTGACCCCTTGGCTGGAGGCCGATTGCTTTTTCTTGGTGAGAAGCACAAGACTTCCACCGACACCGTGCTGGTCGATCGTTGGGAGCTGACTGGCGACGTTCCCCGCCGTCTCGAATCGTGGCAAATCGATTTGCGCAGCGCATCGCTTCTCATTACGCCGTCCGTGGGCGTCGAGTTGCCGACGGCCCGCACTGTGGACGCCGGCGTGGATGGTACCTACGTGTCACTGCACCCGTTGGTGGTGTTCGAAAAGAGTGCCGACAAGGTGTCTTTCTTGCGCGGTCTGTCGACAAAATCGAAACAACTGATTCCGTCATACATCTGCTATGCCGACGGAAATGCCGGCGAAATCGCACCGCTTGTGGGCGGCCAATTGGGGTTACTCGCCCGACTGGGGAACGAGACATTGGACGTTAAACCTCTGGACGATTGGATCGGTGCCGAAGTTGAAAAAGCCGACGACGCGGTGGCGGACGCCCCCCATAGCGCACGAGTCGGCGAATTCCAGCTTTTGGGCCGGCTCGGCACGGGCTGTATGGGAGTGGTCTACCGCGCCAAACAACCAGGGGTTAACCGACAGGTGGCGCTCAAGTCTCCCTTAGTTCAGGGAAACCGGCGCATCGAGGAGCGTTTCCGCCGCGAAATTCTGGCTCTAGGCCGTGTTGAGCACCCGAATCTCGTACGCGTGCATTCCTCGGGTTCCGATGGCGAAAAATGGTTCTACACGATGGAACTGATCGACGGCGCGGATCTCGCTGACATCCGCGTTCAACTCGCCAAGAGAGAGGTAACTGAACTCACGCAAGCCGATTGGCATACGGCTTTCGTCACATGTTGGGAAGCGGCGAAGCATCGGGAGACGATGCCGGACGAATCGCCGCTGAGCGCAGCCGCTACGCCGACTGCGGAGGATGTCGCGGAGCTCGGTGTCCCCGAATCGTTTCGAACCTACGTTCACCACGTCGTCGGCCTAGTCCGCCAGGTGGCGGGCGCGGT
>Ga0210390_10000276_pt1 | contig 56680 bp, 52 predicted proteins | sample IncBWH11OmetaG_FD_161050 | JGI IMG/M metagenome (GOLD analysis project Ga0210390, IMG submission 161050) | Forest soil microbial communities from Barre Woods Harvard Forest LTER site, Petersham, Massachusetts, United States - Inc-BW-H-11-O ... | reverse complement strand
CTGATCACCGCCGAACGCATCCGCGCTCCAGTACGCACTGTTCAGCTCACCCGCCACCCCCGCCACCACAGCCCCGCCCGAAATCACCGGCGCAGCCGTCCCCGCCACAGTCGTCCAGTTCGACCCAAGCCCCCCATCAGCCCGATCGAAATCATCAGACACCGATACCGTCGCCGCGTCTGCCTTACCTTGCAGGAGCGGGGTTGCTAGCCCGCCAAGTATCAGCGCAAGCGACAGCGCCGGAAGAATCACACGCCTAGTCAAGCGGCGGAATCCGACATCCCACGTACCCAACTTCTCACCTATTCGGCTGGGGGGTTAGTCCCCGGTGACACTTCTCACCTGTCGGCGGGGGGGTTAGTCCCCGGCCACACTTCTCACCTATCGGCGGGGGGGTTAGTCCCCGGCCACACTTCTCACCTATCGGCCGGGGGTTAGTCCCCAGCCACACTCTCACCTATCGGCCGGGGGTTAGTCCCCAGCCACACCTCTCACCTATCGCCTGGGGGGTTAGTCCCCGGCGACGATCACTGACTTCCCGCAGTAGAACGCCTCAGCGTAGCGCGCCCGGCATTCCATTCCGCGCAGCCGGGCGAGCCCGAGGAACACTTCGTCATCCCACCAGTCACGGCCATGCTGGGATGGGTAGCACTTGTGCAAGAGTTCCGCCTTGCGGCGGCCGGACTCTTCTGTCATCGGGAAATAGACGGATGGCCGACCCATGTCACCGTCCCATTTCGGGATCTCGTACGCAAGGTACAGCGAGTCGCGGAAGACGGTGGGGACAAGCTCGCCGATGGTCCGGTGATCCTGATGCGCGTCGGCCGAGGACGGCGCGACGATCAGATCGGGCGTGACCGACCGCGCCACGTCCTCGAGCAGTTCCTTGACCGCGACCCAGACCGCCGGCAGCCGGCCCTCCGGCAGGTCGTGCATCGAGATCGTGAGGTCCGCCCCCGGCAGGAAGGCAGCTGCCGCCGCACGAGCCTCCGCGTGCCGTTCGGAAGACCCTGTCAGCACCACATATGTGACCCGAAGCCTGCTCTCGGCGAGCGCCAGCAGCAGGCCGCCAGCGCCGATCTCGATGTCGTCGGGGTGCGCGCCGATCGCCAGGACCGACAGCGGCTCACCGGATGCCGGCGGCCGCAGGTGGAGGGGGAGCATCTGAGGTTACTTCGCCGTCGCGTCGGCGGTGACCGATCCTGACCGCTCAGGATCCCAGATCATCCAGGGGCACTGTCCGCGGTGGTACATCTCTTCCAGCTGGGCACGCTCCTTAACGGTGTCCGCTGGCGACCAGTAGCCCTTGTGTGAGTAGGCGAGGACTTTGCGCTGCGGCACTAGGCGCACCAGCGTGTCCTCGACGAGATCCTCGCCCTCGTTCAGGTGGTCGAAGACCTCCGGTCGCAGTACGAAATAGCCGCCGTTCTCCCACTGCCGCAGTTCCCGGACGGGCGTTACCTGCGTGATAAGGCCGGCCTCGTCGATGTCCACCACGTGATGCGAGGACTGCGGCGGGACCGCCAGCAGGCTGACGATCGCGTCGCTGGCCTCGAACCGCGCGACCATATCCGGCAACGATGCGTCGGTGAAGACGTCCGCGTAGTTGGCTAGGAACATGGGCTCGTCCTCGACGAAGCGCCGCACCCTGCGCAGTCGCTCGCCGATCGCGGAGTGCAAACCCGTGTCGACGAAGGTGATCCGCCAGTCCGAGATGTCAGTCTTGAACAGCTCTACCTGCCCCCGGGCCCCGCCGTTCAGCACGAAGTCATTGGACCGCGTTTCGTCGTAGCTGAGAAAGAAGTCCTTGACCGCCGAAGCGCCGTAACCGAGGCAGAGCACGAAGTCGGTGTGCCCGTAGTGTGCGTAGTAGCGCATGACGTGCCAGAGCAGGGGACGCTCCCCGATCATCGCCATGGGCTTGGGGGCGTTCGTGACCCCATCCCGCATCCGCATGCCGAGGCCCCCGCAGAACAAAACGACCTTCATGACCCGTCTCCCTTCCAGACGACTCAGACGATCTCGAGTGCGGGGATCGGGAAGACCAGGCGTCCCCCCCAGGACCGCACGTATTCAAGCTGCTTGGTGATCTCCGCACGCAGATTCCAGGGCAGCACAAGGATGTAGTCGGGCTTGGTCTCGGCCAGCCGCTCCGGCGCGTAGATCGGAATGTGCGTCCCCGGCAGGAACAGGCCTTGCTTGTATGGCGACCGGTCGACCGTGTACGAGAGCAGGTCGGACCTGATCCCGCAGTGATTCAGCAGCGTGTTCCCCTTGCCCGGGGCACCGTACCCGGCCACCGTCTTGCCGTCGGCGGCCGCGCCGATGAGAAACGTCAGCAGGTCGCTCTTGATCTTGAGCACGTCGACGGCGAACCCCGCATGCCCCCCAACGGCGTGCAGGCCCGCGACCTCTTCGAGGTCCAGGACCGCCTTGACCCGGGCCGACGGCTCGCCGGCCGCCTCGGCCGGCCGCGCGTGGACTCGCAGCGAACCACCGTGAGTGCTCAGCTCATCAACGTCTACAACGCGCAGTCCCGCGGACTCCAGCGCGCGGCTAGCGGTCAGCAGCGACAGGTACGAGAAGTGCTCGTGGTAGATCGTGTCGTACTGGCGTCGCTCGATCAGCCGCAGCAGGTGCGGGAACTCGAGCGTCACTAGCCCGGTGTCCTTGACCAGCGCCCGCAGCCCGGCCGCGAACCCGCGGATATCGGGGACATGCGCGAACACGTTGTTCCCCGCCACGAGATCGGCCTTCCCGTACTCGGCGGCGATTTCCTGGCCGGTCCGCGGCCCGAGGAACTGGACCACCGACCGGATGCCCTTGGCGATGGCCACCTCGGCGACGTTGCCGGCCGGCTCGACGCCGAGGACCGGGATGCCGGCCGCATGGAAATGCTGGAGGAGGTAACCGTCATTGCTGGCGACCTCGGTCACCAGGCTGTTGGCGGTCAGCCCGAGCTTCGCCGTCATCTCGTCGGCATACCGCTTCGCGTGCGCAACCCACGAGGTCGAGTACGACGAGAAGTACGCGTAGTCAGAAAAGATGTCCTCCCCTGGAACGTAGGCGGGGAGCTGGACGAGCAGGCACTCATCGCACAGCAGCACGTGCAATGGGTAAAAGGTCTCGGGCGCGTCTACCTTGTCGGCCGCGAGATAGCTCTCGCACAGCGGCGACATACCAAGATCGACGAACGAGCGCACAAGGTCCGCACCGCATAGGCGACACGTATGTCCGGCCGGCATGTCCCCCCAGAACTCCTAGGTTGAGGCAAGTACTCCCCATTTGATTCGGCATAGGGACCGGTTGATACGTCAGGCAGCCAGGAAAAACGCTGGTACCGTACGTTCTGCGACGGCCTTTCGTGGTCGCGGGCGGGGGAGGATGCGATGAGCCGGCACGAGTGCCGTGCCTGCCGCGGGCAGGCGGGGCATCGGGTACTCGATCTGGGCGACCAGCCCGCCTCGGATTCCTTCCCGCGTTGGGACGATCCGGGGCCGGATCCGGTCTACCCGCTGCGGATGTGGCTGTGCTCGAGGTGCGGCCTTGCTCAGCTGATGGAAGATCCCACCGTGCCGGAGGAGCCAAAGGGCGCCGAGCCAGCGGCCCTCGTTGAGCAGGCCGGCGACGCGGTGCGGCAGGTGTGCGCGGCGGGCCTGCTCCCGGCGGGTGCGCAGGTCGCCGAGTACGGCAGCCCTCATGGTGGTTCGTGGCTCGGGCTCTTGGCGCAGCGCGGCGCGGCGCCCGTCTATCCTCCCGCTGAGGCGGATGTCATCATCGACTGCTTCGGCATGATGCACGCGGCTGACCAGGCGGCTGCCCTCGATGAGCGCGCGGCGCGGCTCGTCCCCGGCGGGATCCTGCTCATGCAATACCACTCCCTGAACACGATCGTCCGCTCGGGACAGTGGAACGCGCTGCGCCATGGGCACTACGCGTATTACTCCACGACGGCGCTGACCAAGATCCTTGGCGCCGCAGGCTTTACTCCTCGCACCGCATGGCAGTTCGGGCTGTACGGCGGGACCGTGCTCCTTGCCGCCTCGCGCGACGGCGGCCGCGGCGCGGCCGACCGTGCCGCGGCCGCGCCGGATGAGTCCGTGCGCGACCTGCTGGAAGCTGAGGCCAGCACCGGCGTTCTTGACCCGAACGCCGTCGCCGGGCTGCAGCACGACGTGCAGGCGCGGGTTCGCGGACTGCACGGTTGGCTCGCCGCCGAGCGTGCCGCCGGCCGGTCGGTCCTCGGCTACGGCGCCGCTTCCCGGGCCGTGGCGCTGCTGCGCAAGGCGGAGGTCGATCACGACCTGCTGCCCGCGATAGCCGACGCGTCACCCGCCAAGCAAGGGCTACGGATGCCGGGCTCGCGCATTCCTGTGATCAGCCCACGGGAAATGGTCGAGCGTCAGCCGGACGCGGTTCTGCTGTTCGTGGCCGACCTCATGGCGGAGGTCCGCACCGCCTACCCGGAGATCGAGGCGGCCAACGGCCGCTGGGTGATCGCCGACGAGCTGGGCACCGCCTCAGCCAGTCATCAGCCCCACTTCGCGTGAAATTACCTGGGTTATCTGCCGCGCCACGCGCTCCCAGGAAAAGTAGGCCGCCATGGCGGGCGCGCGTTCATAGCACCTGTGGTACATCTCATCGTCAGCGAGAGTCGACGCGATGGCCGCGGCCAGTTCCCACGCGTCGCCTTCGTCGACGAGCGCACCGGAGATGCCAGGAGTTATCGCCCCGAACATCTCGCAGGTACCGGGGATCACGCAGGGTACCCCCCGGGACAGCGCATCCGCGAACGCAAGGCCGTACGGTTCCAGGCTCGACGGCATGACGAACAGGTCATGACTGTCGGTTAGCCTGCTCGCTACGTCGGGCGAGGCCGCGCCGAGGAAATAGACGCCGCCAGGCGGCGAACCAGCGAAAGGCCACTCCTCGGTCCCGGCTATTGTCAGGCTGACGTGCGGGTCATATTCCCGGCGAAGGATACGAAAGGCATCAAGGATGACCTGATCCGCCAAGAGACTGCAGTGCCTTCTGCTCTTACCGCAGATATAAAGCAACTTGCGCCGAGGCACCTGCCTTATACGCAAAGGGGCTGGCTTTCGCCCATTCTGACGCCGGACCAGGGCCGGCGGCACGACGTGGATCTTGTCGCGAGCAATCCCCCAGGTCCTGGCCAGACTGCGGGCCCGCCAGTCGCTCTCGGCAAAGAGGCCTGACGCCCGCTCGCAGGCCGCGCTGTCGGCGACTGCCGGGGGCTCCTGGCTGGTCCAATAGATAAAGAACGGCTCGGGCACCGAGGCGACGAAATCAATGAGAAGCACCGCGTCGCAGCGCGCACCGCGGCTGGCGCCCAGCAGCGTCGGCTGACCGGGGTTCGAGGGGTGGATTGCGATATCGACGACATCCGCCACCCTCCACAGCCCTTCGCGAAGACTCCAAACCGATCCCGGCCAATCACGTTCGGAAACACCGCCCTGAAAGGCCGCGAATCCGATGCGCGGTCGGGAAGGATCCACTTAATCACACCTGCCTTGCTTCCATCGGCTGGATTCGGGCACGGCCCTAGGCGACAACCACTTTAATGGTTGTGCCACATCCGCTCTATGAGAGGCGTGAGTGAACCCAATTGATACTTCAGGAGGCCTCAAGAAGCACGCGCAGCTTGGCCAGGCACCGTCCCCTGGTCGGCCCGATGCTGCCGATCGGCAGCCCGAGCTGATCCGAGATCTCGGCGTAGGAGACAGGCGGGTCGGCCATCAGCATCTCCATCAGCCGCTGCCACTGGGACGGAAGGTGTGCCATGGCATCGCGAACATCCTGGACGCGCTCGTTGGCCAGCAGCGCCTCGTCCACCGCGGCACCGTGGTGATCCGCTCCGTCGAACTCACAATCCTCGCGGACCAGCACGATCCGCTTGCGCGCGGCAACATGGCGCAGGCACTCGTTCCGGGCCGTCGAGGCCAGCCACGAACCCACCCGGGCCGGCTGCTCGATCCTGTCGATGTGCTCGATCAGCCTCATCCACGTGGTCTGCACCACGTCGGCGGCATCGCTCTCGACGAGCTTGAAGCTCGCTGTAATCGACCAGATCAGCCTCGAGTACTGATCGACTAGCCGGTTCCAGGCATAGAGATCCCCGGTTGCCGCTCGCCGCACCCAGCCGACGATCTCCATCGCCGCGGCATCGGGCCCTGAAGCCTCCTGCTCGTGCGTCCTCTCATCTAGACCGTGCACGCCTGACTCGGCGCACTCGTCTACGGTCCTCACTGTCACTAGCCCTCCCTCGTAGCGACTTACATCCCAGAGCTGGCAGATCCGCCCACTACGCGTCGCTCAGTACGCGCCGGTCAGTACGTGGCGGTTGGTGCGCGGCGGTCAGTACGCGCCGGATCCCTTGAAGATCACCGAGAATGTCTTCCACAGGATCTGTAGGTCGAGAGCGAACGACCAGTTCTCGACGTAGCGGAGGTCTAGTCGCACCGTCTCGTCCCAGGAAAGATCCGAACGGCCGTTGACCTGCCACATCCCGGTAAGCCCTGGCTTCACCACCAGCCGGCGCCGGACATGGTCGGCGTATCGCTCCGTCTCGTCTGGGAGCGCGGGCCGTGGGCCGACGAGCGACATCTCGCCGCGGAACACGTTGATGAGCTGTGGCAGTTCGTCGAGCGACCACTTGCGCAACTGTCTGCCGATCCCGGTGATGCGCGGATCGTGCCGCATCTTGAACAGCACCCCGTCGAATTCGTTGCTGGCTCGCAGTTCAGCCAGCCGCTTTTCGGCGTCGACCACCATCGTGCGGAACTTGTAGATCTTGAACGGCCGTCCGTTCTTCCCGACCCTGGTCTGGGTGAACAGCGCGGGACCCTCATCCGACAGCCGGATCGCCATCGCCACCATGGCCAGCACGGGGGACAGCAGCAGGAGCGCGGCCCCGGCCGCGATTCGGTCGAAGACTTCCTTCAGCACCAACCGCGGGCCGGTGAGCTGGGGATGATCCACGTGCAGCAGGGTCAGCCCAGCGGTCGGGCGGATCGTCGTGCGCGGGCCGGCGACGTCGAGAAGCGAGGGTGCGACGCAGAGATCGGTGCCTGTCTTCTCGAGTTCCCAGGCGAGCTGCCGCAGAGCTATACCGTCAATCTCGTTGCAGGACAGCACGGCCACCGTGTCCGCACCGCAGCGGCGCACCGCACTGCCCACATCATCCAGTCCGCCGAACACCTGTACGCCCGCCACGGTCTGGCTCCGTGATTCCCCCGTCAGGCACGCCGCCACCACGGACAGGCCGTGATAGCTGTCCCGCCGCAGTTCGGTAATCAGGTCAGCCACCGCCGTCTCATGACCGAGAGCAAGCACGGTGGACATGCAACGGCCAAGACCGCGCAGCTTGTGCAGCCGCTTTCGCATCGCGTACCTGACTGCCAGATCGAGCAGCGTGACGCTCGGCATGGTGATCATCAGATACGACCGCGAGAGCTCGGTGTTGACCGCGTAGGACAGGATCGCCAGCCCCGCGGTGAGGCTCACACCGGCGTTGAGGACCTTGCGAAACTCATCTGAACCCGTGCCGATATAACGATCGTCGTAGGCCCCGGCGAGCCAGAGGGCCATCACCCACAGCAACGGAAAGGCTACGCTCAGTGCAGCGTATTCGGGAGTAATATTCCCGCCAAAGCGCAGCTGGAGCGCCAGCGTCGAGCAGATCACGGCGATCACGAAGTCGGACATGGCCGCGCGACGAAGGTAATCCCTCGTCCAGCCAGCTAGCCCGGAGACAGTACGCCCGCGCCTCTCACTGACAGTAATGACAAAATTGCTCACACTAGACCGTCCCGCCCCTTTTGGGCTGGCAAGCCAGCCCGCCCCTAACAGTCTGAGTTCGTCGTTCAGGCTCTTCCCGTTAAGAAGACGCGGTACTTCGGCCCCCGGTTGACACGCACGGATCAGAAAATACGAACAGCCCCACGGGGAGCAGGGGAAACTTCCGTGTAACGAAGCAGTCTCAGAAGCGCCGCCATGTGAACCAGGCACGCGCGACCGCTCGGTCCGATGCGCCCGCTTAGCGTAGCGCCTGTAAGCGGCCAGTAGGGGCATTTCGGGATCAATCCTGCGAGCCCGGCCATTATCTGGATCAAGTTCATCACCGACTTCGCCGCCGTCGCACAGTAACCAACAGCAGCCACGCGAATCCCACTACTAGCACCAGGCCGATCAACGCGATGCCGCCGATCACATGCCGCGGCACGCCGGGACCCGGAGCGGCGTACGCTTCGCACGCCGCTCGTTTCGATGACGCCGAGGCGGCAGGAGTGCCGCTCGCGGTGACAGGAAACGCCACGACATTGACCGCGCACGTGGTGAGCAAAAGGCCGTCGGCGACGCTCGGCGTGGGAAAGTGGTTGGCTGGCACCCCCACGGTCACCTGCTGCCGCACCGTACCCGTGGCCGGGTTCAGGCCGTACAGCACACCGTTGTGTCCCATCGTCCAGACGAGCCCCGCCGCCACGATGGGCGGTCCGCCGCCAGCCCCTGAGCTCCACAGCACACGCAGCGCTGGCGGCGACTGCACCGCGCGGACCGCCACGATACCGCTCGTGCACGGCAGGTATACGGTCATGCCCTCGACCGCGGCGCCGCCGTCGATATCGTTCCCGCACACCGTCCCGAGCCCGGCTCGCAGCTGCCCGGTCAGCGTGGCCTGCTGACCGCCGATGCCGCCGAGGTGCTTCCCGTCGAGCAGGTAGACGATCCGCGACTTGCCGGCGAGCACCACCTGTCCGTCGGGCAGCAGCACCGGCGCCGTGGACATGTCCAGATCGTTGGCGTTGTTCGACGGCCAGCTGCTTGGCGCGAAGAACTGGAGCAGCCGCAACGAAGACGACAGTTCTAGCACCCCGTCGCCGTCGTCGTAGGCATGCTTCGCGGAGTAGACCGACCCATTCCCCGTGCTCACCCACACGTCGCCGCTGCCGTCGACGACGGGCGCGGCGCCCCCCATCCACACCGCCCCCTGGGATTCACCTGGCCCGTCATCGACGGTGAAGAACCTCGGCGTCCCGCCAGCCTCGGGAACGGCCACGACCCGGCCGCGGTAGCTCGCGCAATCCCCGAAGTTCCCGCCCATGCCGAACACCACCTGGCCGGCGTCAAGCACCAGCCCGGTGCGCTGCAGCAGGGCGGCGGGATCGGCGCCCGCCGGGTCCACGTCCTGGCTAAGTTCGACCTTCCCTGACGTAAGAGCCAGGCCGAACAGCCGGTGGGCGGGCTTGCCGCCCGCCAGCACGTCCGCCACCGCGAAGATCTCACCGCGAGACGGGTCGATCACGGGCGTGCCCGTGATTCCGACGTCCGGACCGATGTCACCGCATGGCAGCGCGCTCGAGGGCACCGGCGTGCCGAGGTGGGACGACCACGCTACGGTGCCGTTAGCGGCGGAAAGCGCGTAGACGGTGTCGTTCTCCGTCGCCACGTAGACGCGCCCGCCGTAGACCAGTGGCTCGCCGTAAAGCTGCCCGTCAAGAACCGGAGAAGCCACGCGGGAGCGTTCGTGTCAACGGTGCCCCCCTGATCGCTTACGCCAGTGCCCGCGGTGTCGTCGTGATACGTCGTCCACGAGGCCGGTCCCGGTGACCGCGGCGAAACGACCGCCGCGTACGCAGGGAGACTCCCAAGCCCGCAGGCCAGCACGGCCAGCGTCAACGGCAAGATAGCCAGTGACCTTCTCGGGAGAGTCATCCGATCTGCCCTTTTCGTACCGCCCGCAACAAAAAGCACACCTCTTAACTCAGACGTGTCAGTCCCCTGGCGGGTTGACCTCGGCTGAGCGCTCCCAATCGCGAACCTGCTCGGCGAAGCGGCGCGCGACTGCCCGCAGCGCCAGTTCCGGGTCTATCCCCGCGGCGCGTGCCCGTGCCACCACCCGCATCAGCTCATCGCCGACGTCGCCGACCTGGCCGACGTCGCCGAGTTCGCCGACCTGGCCGGCCTGGCCGACTTCGCCGTCCGCCAGGCCGGCGTCAACGGGAAAGCCCGCCCGCTCCGCCCGGCGCTGCAGTTGCGCCGCCAGTGACAGGGCAGGCTGACCGAACGGCACCCCGTCGAACACAGACGGTGCGCCGCGACCAGTCGCCACGCTCCGCTGCGAGCGTTCGATCTGTTTGATCTCTTCCCAGTTCCTGTTCACCTCGTCCGCGGAGGAGACGGACACACCGGCGAACACATGGGGGTGACGGCGGATCAGCTTCGTGACCAGGGTGTCGGCCACGTCGTCGATCGTGAAGCCACCATCGGCGGAGGTTCGCTCAGCCGCGATCCGCGCGTTGAAAACGGCCTGGAAGAGCACGTCGCCGAGTTCCTCGCGCAGCGCTGCCAGGTCGCCGCTCTCCACCGTCTCGACCGTCTCGTATGCCTCTTCGAGCAGGTACCGCATGAGCGACTCGTGGGTCTGCTGCTTGTCCCAGGGGCACGAGGTGCGCAGCGTGTCCATAACGGCGACCACGTCCAGCAGGTGCGCGCCAGGCAGATCGTGCGAGCCGTGCAGCACCGCGACCGGGACCGTCGCCGCGGCGGCCAGCCCGCCATCAGAGCTCTCCCCCGATGGTGCCAGCCAGACCACCGGACCGCCGACGTCAAGCACAGTGGCCGACAACAGAGCCGCCAGCGACGGGACATCCGCCGGCGCCGCCACAACCGCCACGTCGACTCCCGCCGCGGTAAACGCGGGCAGCTGCGGATGGTCTGCCGACCCGGCGAGGACCCGCGACGCCGAGCGCAGCGCGGACCACGCCTGCCAGCCCAGCAGCCCGGGAGCGACCCGCGGGCTGGTCAGCAGGACCGTCAGCACGCCGGGGTGAGTCCAGTGGTGTCAGCGCGCGACGGCGTTCCGGGGGGCTGGGACAGTATGTTGGGCGTTGCGACCACCGAGAGCTGCGTGTAGTCCAGCCGTCCGAACTGCGGGCTCACCTGGATGTTGAGCGACTTCGCCGCGGTGCACTGCGCCTTGGTCAGCTTCGCGTCCACCGTGTTGCCCTCCGCGGTAGTCGTCGGCAGCTTGCCGCCGTTGGCAGCCTCGGCGAACGCGAGCTCCTGCGCTTGGTAGCGCCCCAGATCGGGCAGCAGCTGCGGCGGGATCCCAGCGTCGAGCAGGGCCGCCTGCGGGCTGCTGAGACCCTCCTGCGAGGCGGCGGACGAAGCCTGGGAGTTGATGTTCGCGATCCCGGCCTGAACCTGCGCCGCCGACAGCGTGATGCCGGCGTTGGCGGCGACCTGGTCGCTTACCTGGAACCGGATGAGCCAGCTCAGCACCGCCGCGGGCATGTCAGCCGCGGAGAGCGAAATCTGGCTCCCGTACGGCTTGGCCGCCGCTTGCAGGTTGGAGACCTGAGTGTCCAGCGCGGAGGTGGTGATCCGCTGGTCGCCCACGATCGCCGCGGCGCCCAATTTGACCGGAGAACACGCGGCCAGCACCACGCACGCACTCGCCGCGGCAACGCCACAGGCGGCCGCGCGCGTCCTTCTGCCAGGCTTGCCGAACACAGACGATCCCTTTCCTGACGAGTTACGACTCGGCGAGTTACGACTCGGAGAGTACCGAACGGATGACCTCCGCGCACCACGCCAGCAGTTCGGTGTCACGCAGCGGCTCCCCGCCGAAGGTTGCGGTCTTCGGCACCGGTACCAGCATGGTACGCACCGTCGGCTTAAGCACCGTCTTCGGGTAGAGCCGCTGAACCCGGACAACACGTGAATCAGGCAGGACGACTGGGGCAAACCGCACGTGCGACCCCTGCAATGTGATGTCTGTCAGCCCGGCACGCCGGGCGGCGAACCTCAGCCGGGCCACGTCAAGCAGGGTGACGACCGGCGACGGCAGCTCGCCGTAGCGGTCCACGAGCTCGTCGCGGACGGATTCCACGTCCTCTTGCGAGTCGATCGCCGCGATCGACGTGTACGCCTCGAGGCGCAGCCGCTCACCGGGGATGTAATCGTGCGGGATGTGCGCGTTCACCGGCAGTTCGACGCGCACTTCCGGCCGCTCCGCCGGCGCGTCGTCGCGAAGTTCGCGCACCGCCTCGCCGATCATCCGCACGTACAGATCGAAGCCGACGCCCGCGATGTACCCGGACTGCTCACCGCCGAGCAGGTTCCCCGCTCCCCTGATCTCCAGGTCCTTCAGCGCCACATACATGCCCGCGCCGATTTCTGTGTGCTGAGCGACGGTGGCCAGCCGCTCGTGCGCGGTCTCCGTGAGAGCCTTTTCCGGCGGGTAGAGGAAGTACGCGTACGCTCGCTCCCTGCTGCGGCCCACCCGGCCGCGGAGCTGATGCAGCTGCGACAGCCCGGCCGCGTCCGCGCGGTCCACGATCAGCGTGTTGGCGTTCGGGATGTCCAGCCCGGACTCCACGATCGTCGTTGCCACGAGCACGTCAAACGCGCGGTCCCAGAAGTCCACCATGATCTTCTCGAGTTCGTGCTCGTTCATCTGCCCGTGCGCCACGGCGACCCGCGCCTCGGGCACCAGCTCGGCGATCCGCGCGGCCACCTTGCGGATCGACTGCACCCGGTTGTGCACGAAGAACACCTGGCCGTCGCGGAGCAGCTCACGGCGGATGGCGGCGGTGATCTGCTTCTCGTCGTAGCCGCCGACGAAGGTAAGCACCGGGTGCCGCTCCTCGGGCGGCGTCAGGATCGTGGACATCTCCCTGATCCCCGCCACACCCATCTCAAGCGTGCGAGGGATAGGCGTGGCGGACATCGCGAGCACGTCCACTTCGGTGCGCAGCCGCTTGAGATACTCCTTGTGCTCGACGCCGAACCGCTGCTCCTCGTCGATGATCACCAGGCCCAGCCGCTTGAAGCGGGTTTCCGGCGACAGCAGCCGGTGGGTGCCGATCACGACGTCGACCGTGCCTTCCGCCATGCCGCGCAGCGTCTCGTTAACCTCGGCGCCTGACTGGAACCTGGACAGCGGCCTGACCGTCACGGGAAACGGCGCGTACCGTTCGGAGAACGTGGTGAGATGCTGCTGCGCGAGCAGCGTTGTCGGCACGAGCACGGCGACCTGCTTGCCGTCCTGCACCGCCTTGAATGCCGCCCTGACCGCGATCTCGGTCTTGCCGTAGCCGACGTCCCCGCAGATCAACCGGTCCATCGGGACCGGCTTTTCCATGTCGCGCTTGACCTCTTCAATGGCGGTGAGCTGGTCGGGCGTCTCCACGTACGGGAACGCGTCCTCGAGCTCGCGCTGCCACGGGGTGTCCTGCTCGAAGGCGTGTCCTGGCGAGGCCATCCGTGCCGAGTACAGCCGGATCAACTCGGCGGCGATCTCGCGTACCGCCTTGCGGGCGCGGCTCTTGGTCTTGGCCCAGTCCGCGCCGCCCAGTCGGTGCAGCGTCGGCGCCTCGCCGCCGGAGTACTTCGTGACCTCGTCCAGCTGGTCGGTCGGCACGTACAGCCGGTCCGGCGGGTGCCCGCGCCTGGCCGGCGCGTACTCGAGCACCAGGTACTCGCGGGTCGCTCCAGCGGCGGTTCGACTGGTCATCTCGATGAACCGGCCCACCCCGTGCTGCTCGTGCACCACGTAGTCGCCCGGCTTGAGCTGCAGCGGGTCCACACCGCCGCGCCGCCGGGTGGACGGCATCCGCCGCTCGTCCCTGCTGCTCGGCCGCGACGCGCCGCGTGCCGCGAGGTCGGCCTCGGTGAGCAGGGCCAGCCGCACCGACGGCCAGCTGAATCCCTGCCGCAGTTCTCCCGTGGAAACATAAGGCACGCCCGCCTCAGGGGATGCCGTGATGTCACCGAGCCGGGCGCCGAACCCCTCGCCGCGCAGCATCTCCGCCAGCCGCTGCGCCGGCCCGTGCCCCTCGGTGACCAGCACAACCCGCCAGCCGTCCGCCAGCCAGGCCCTGATGTCCGCGAGCATCCGCGCCGCATCGCCGCGATAGGCCGGAGCTGGCGCCGCTTTTATTATTCCGAACGATTCCGGCTGACTCCCGCCGTCCGCCCTCTCCTCCGACTCGTCCTCATCGTCAAAGTCGTCGATTGCTCCGAACGGCGCAAGCGTCCACCAGGGGATGCCGAGCTCTGCCGCGACCTCGCGGATCTTCGCGATCGGCTGGAACGCGGAGCCGCCGAGATCGACCGGGGCCTCGCCCCCCACGGCCGCGCTCACCCACGATGCTTCGAGGAACTCCTGGCTGGTGGCCACGAGTTCTATCGCCCTGGTCCTGATCCGCTCCGGGTCGCAGGCGAGTACCACGCCGCCGAGCGGCACGTGGTCGAGCAGCAACTCCATCCGGTCGGCGAGAACCGAGGCGAAGGCCTCCATGCCCTCGACCGCTATCCCGTCAGCGATCTTGCTGAGGATCTCGGCGAGTGACGGGTGCTGGTCCGCGAGTTCCTTGGCGCGGGCGCGGACGGACGGGGTAAGCAGCAGCTCGCGGCACGGCGGCGCCCACAGGCCGTGCGCCGCCTTACCGGAGCTGCGCTGGTCCGCCACCCGGAACGACCGGATCTCCTCCACGGTGTCACCGAAGAACTCGATGCGCAGCGGATGCTCTTCTGTCGGCGGGAACACGTCGAGCAGTCCGCCGCGGACCGCGAGCTCGCCGCGCTTGGTGACTATCTCCACCCGCGCGTAGCCGATCTCCACCAGCCGCGCGATCACGTCATCCGGGTCGGCGTCCTGTCCCTCGACAAGCCGCACCGGCTCGAGGTCGCCGAGCCCGGCCACGATCGGCTGCAGCACGCTACGGATCGGCGCCACGACAACCTTGAGCGGCCCCGCCAGCCCCGCGTCACTGCCTGGGTGCGCCAGCCGGCGCAGCACCGCGATGCGCTGGCCTACCGTGTCCGACCTAGGCGACAGCCGCTCGTGCGGCAACGTCTCCCAGCCGGGGAAGCACGCGACGCTGTGCGGCGGCAGGAACGCGCCGAGCGCGGCGGTCAAGTCGTCGGCTTCGCGCGCGGTCGCAGTCACGGCGAGCACGAACCGGCCCTGGCGGGGGGGCGCGGGGGGGTAGTCCCCCCCGGAGCTAACAGGGCCCGTGGCGGGGGGGCGCGGGGGGGTAGTCCCCCCCGGAGCTAACAGGGCCCTGGCGGGAGGGCGCGTCACCACTAAGCGCGCTCGACGCGAGCGTGGCGACGAGCAACGGGCGCAGCGCGGACGGTGCGACAAGGTCTAGTTCTGGTGTGTCACGGCCTGCGAGGAGGCTGCGAAACTGGGGATCTTCGGCTACGGCGGCGAGTAGTCCGGCGAGGCTCATGCTGTCCCAATGTCGAAGTTTTCGGCAAGCTCCAGCTTACGTGCCCAGTGGTACCCACCCCGCCCCAGCCCGTCTCACCGACACCCGGTTACCTGAGCCGCCAGGACGGGAGCACCGCTCACGGCACGCACTCTCCCGCGCTACTGACTTGTGACACGAGACGACCACTTGGCATACGCCATGACCACTTGGCATACGCCATGACCACTTTTACGGTCGATATGTCCCAGTTTGGTTGGCGATTCTGCATACAAAGTGCTCCTATGCATCGATAGCCGAGGCGTCTAGGCGCGGCATAGTGCGTGTTGTGAGACTGGTGGGGTGAAAGAGAACAGTCTCGTGCCCGGCGCAAAGAGGCGGGCGCTGGATGTGCCGGCCAAAAGCAATGCTGTCTGTAGTTAATCCACTACGATGCGATGTTATGACTACTGCCGACCGTGGCACACCGAGCGCGGAGCGGACGACGACGACCCCGTTCTTCGCCGAACCGCTGCGCGACTACGTGCTGCAGTGTCTCGGCCAGCCGGTCAGCTTGCTCCAAGCGGGCTGCCTCGCCCCGCTGCGCGAACTGGGCGTCGGTCAGCTCGCCGAAGGCGGGTTCGACATCTCGGTCACCGCTGTTGACGCCGATGACCCGCTGGCTAAGAAGGTGCTCCACGACACGGGGAGCGCATACGACGACGTCATCGTCGGCGACCTGCGCACGGTTCCCATTCCGCAACGCAAGTACGACGTTGTGTACTGCGCGCTGCTGCTCGAGCGCGTCCAGCACGTCGAGCTGGTGCTCGACAAGCTGGTCGGCGCGCTCAAACCGGGTGGCCTGCTGCTGCTGCGGACCGCCGACCGCCACAGCGCGGCGGGGCTTCTCGACCGGATGCTCCCGCAGCTGGCGCGCAAGGCGATCTGGTCCAGGCTGCATCCGGGAATCCCTGGCCCCTTCCCCGCCGTCTACGAGAAATCCGTCTGCCATCAGGGAATCGCGTCCTACGCCCTGATGCGAGGCCTCGTCATCGCGGCGCGCCGCGAGCAGCTGAGCCTACCAAGGCAGCCGGCCAAGCTATCATCGTCGGTGCGTATCACCTGCGCCGCCATCGCCAGGCTCAGTCGGGGACGGTTCGTAGCCGGGCATGATGAGCTGCTGTATGTGATCCGCAAGCCGCAGGACCGCTTCGCCCGCGTCGTCTAGTCGCGCCAGGCGACGCACAGCACAAGTAGCAACAGAGGGGGCGCACGTGACGGCGGAGCAGCTGCCTGCCGAGCTGGCCGAATGGCCGGCCTGGACCCCCGGCGAAGCGCAACTCGGAGAGCTCGAGCTGATCACCTCGGGCGCATTCGCCCCGCTGGCCGGCTACCTGTCCGCCCCCGACCTGGCCGCGGTCGAGGCGCGCGGCGAGCTCGCCGACGGCACGCCATGGCCAGTACGCGTGGCGCTCACCGTGCCCGCGACCGCCCTGCCGGACGGTGCCGATCACCTGGTACTGCAGGATCAGGAGGGCTCGCCGCTCGCCGTGCTGGAGATCACCGAGCGGGTCCCCGATGCTGCCTCCGGTGCCACCCTCCGCCTCGCGGGGCCGGTCACCGGGCTGCGCGCACCTGAAGACGGGCCGTTTCGCGCGCTGCGCCGGGCGCCCGCCGACGTGCGGCAGGAATTCGCCGGCTCGCCCGTGCTTGCGCTCGCCACCAGGCGCCCGCTCGGCCAGCGGCACATCGGGCAGCTCAGGTACCTGGCCGGGCAGCTTAAGGCGCGGATCCTGCTGCTCCCGTTGGTGGCGGGTCCCGCCGACGTGGTGACCAGGCCCGAGGCGCTTGTCCGCGCGGTGCTGGCGGCGGCGCGACATCTTCCCGAGGGCACTCTCGTGGTGCCGGTACCGCTGCCTCCGCGCGGCAGCGTGGCGGAAAACCTGGGCGCGCAGGTCGTGATCGCCGCCGCCCACGGTGCCACGCACTTGCTTACCGAGGGAGCCAGCCGGGACCGTTCGGCGGAATCGGATTTTGAAAAGTTCGGTGTCGAGCTCGTTTCCGTTGGCGAGTGGGCTTACGACCCGTCGTTCGAGGTATGGCGTCCGCTCGGCCTGATCGAGCCGGGCGCCGAGCGCGGCGAACTGTCCGACGGTGAGCTTGGCGCGCTGCTCGACGCCGGCGAGAGCGCGCCTGCGTGGCTGATGCCTCCGGCCGTGACCGCCGAACTGCGCCGGGCGCGGCCGCCGCGGTCCGAGCGTGGCCTGGTGGTGTTCTTCACCGGGCTGTCAGGGTCCGGCAAATCAACGCTGGCCCGCGACCTGCGGGACGCGCTGCTTGAGCGAGGCGACCGCACGGTGTCGCTGCTGGACGGCGACCTGGGCCGACGGCTGCTGTCGGCCGGGCTCACCTTCTCCAGGGAGGACCGCGACCTGAACGTCGCGCGGATCGGGTACGTCGCGACGGAGGTCGCCAGGAACGGCGGGATCGCGATCTGCGCGCCCATCGCCCCGTACGCGTCGGCGCGAGCCGGGGTCCGGTCGATGGTGACGCAAGTCGGGGACTTCGTGCTCGTCCACGTCGCCACGCCGCTGGCGGTATGCGAGGAGCGGGACAGGAAGGGGCTGTACGCGAAGGCGCGCGCGGGGGTCATCGGGTCGTTTACCGGCATCTCCGACCCCTACGAGGAGCCCACCGACGCCGACCTGGTCATCGACACGTCGGCGCTATCCCGCCGCGACGCGCTCGCCGCGGTGCTAAAGCTGCTCACCCGCGGCGGCTGGCTGGCACCGGTCGGCTAGTTCCTGTCCCTGGCCTCGGACAGCTCATCGACTGGCTCTGCTCCTTCGGGCTGTTGGAGGTCATCCTCCGCGGCGGCACCTTCCTCAAGCCTGCTGCGGAACTCGGCGGCGCCGCGGCCCACCTTGTTCAGCCGCCGGTTCAGCGCGCCAGACATGGCTTCGCGCTGCTTGGACAGCAGCACGTAACTCGCAAGCGCGCTGACTACGAACGCGAGCGCGAGCAGCAAGATGCCACGCGCACCTGCCAGGTAGAGCAGCCCCATCGAGATGACGAGCAGCAGGATACGCGCCGACGTGTAGGCAAGTCCTGTTCGCATCACTTTCCTGTTGGCAGAAATCAGCCGGGCACTACTGATTGTAGGACTAGGTTTCCTGTGCCAAGACGCGGGCTAGCAATGAAGGGTCGATGTTCCCGCCCGACAGCACCGCCACAAGCGGTCCTTCGCCGCCCCCGAATTCCGTCGCGTCGCGGAACAGGCAGGCCGCCGCGGCGACCGCGCCACCGGGCTCGGCGACCAGTCGCGCCCGGAGTGCGAGCTTTCTCACCGCGGCGAATATTTCGTCTTCTGAAACGGTGACGATGTCGTGGACCAGTTCCCGGATGTGCGGGAAGGTCAGCTCACCGACCTGCTCGACCCGCAGCGCATCGGCCGCCGTGCGGGCGACGTCCGCCGACGGCCACGCCACCCGGGTGCCGGTGCGGAACGACTCGCGAGCGTCCGCAGCGAGTTCCGGCTCGACGCCGATGACCTTGGTATCCGGCATGAGCGCCTTGATGGCCACGGCGATGCCTGAGATCAGGCCGCCGCCGCTGATCGGGACGAGCACGGCCGCGGGCGGCCGCGGTCCGCAGTCGTCGGCGATCTCGAGGCCGATCGTGCCCTGCCCGGCGATCACCTGGCGGTGGTCGAACGGCGGGACCGGAGCGTAGCCGCGGTCCCGTTCGATCTTCGCCGCGCCTGCCACCCTGGCCTCGTGTGTGGGCTCGACAAGGATGAGTTCCGCGCCCGTACCGCGGATCGCGTCGGTCTTGACCTTCGGCGCATTGCGCGGGACGACGATCACCGCCTGGACGCCGAGCAGTGTGGCCGCGTAAGCGACGGCGTAGCCGTGATTGCCGCTGGAATGGGTGACGACCCCGCGCGCCTGGCTGGCGTCGAGAAGGGCGGCGATCGCGTTGTACGCGCCGCGCAGCTTGAACGAACCCGTGGGCTGCAGCGACTCTGGCTTGATCAGCACGTTCGCCGGCCTGGCAGCCAGAAACGGGATCAGCGGCGTGCGCACGACGACGCCTTCCAGCCTGCGTGCGGCCGCGCGCACATCGTCCAGTGAAACTAGTTCAGCCACCCCGCAACCCTAACCCGGCCCAGCCGGAAGCTTGGCGAAACCTGTGCCCGTATAGCCCCAGGTCACGCCATCGTTACTCGGAAGTCACTGTGAGCGAAGAAGGAAACGATGGTCTAATTTCGGAAAATCTAGGCAGAAACTACCCGTTTGTCGCCAAACTAGGGGCATACTCCGACCGAGTTCGAGGAGATGGGACGTGGACGGCAACAATGAGCGGCTGCTCACCCCGGGGGAGGTAGCCGCCCTGTTCCGGGTGGATCCGAAGACCGTCACCCGGTGGGCGGCATCAGGCCGGATCACAAGTATCCGCACGCCAGGCGGGCACCGACGGTTCCGTGAATCCGAAGTGCGCGCTCTGCTGCGCGGCGACACCGACGCTTCACCCGAGGGGCAACCGGTTCCCTGACGCCGTGCGCTCTTTCCAGGGCGCGCCGCCGAAACCTCGGCGGCGCGCCTTGGTCTCGGGTCACAGGTGACCGGTCACTTGAGGAGTCGCGGACAGCCAGTGCCGCGATCGCTCGGCCGCTCAGTCGGAGTCGGGATCTAGCTCTTGGCCGGGCCAGTACTGGTCGCTTGCGTTGCTCGCGAACTCAAGGAACTGTTCGCGCAGCGCGGCGTCGCCGGCGCGCCATTCCGCGTGTCGGCGCTCGGCCTCCTCTGGCGTCAGCGCCTGCGCGGCCAGCCGGGCATAGTCGGCGTCCTGCGGCCCGATCTCGACGTACGCGTCGCCGATGATGCGCCCGTCCTGGCCAACGGCCGTCTGAGGGACCCGCAGGTTCCCGTTCGGTAGTCGAATGACAAACATCGCACGATCACCCTAGATGCCATAACGCCGGTTGAAGTACAGCATCACTCTGAGCGCGACTCGCGTGTTGCCGCTCAGCATGTCGACTAGCGCCGGCCGCTGCGCTGACGCGATCGAGGCGAAGGCGTCGGCGAAGAACTCCTTGCGGCCAAGACCGCCTCGCTGCCGGTGAAAGTCGCTCGCGATATATGCCTGGCACTGCTCGTACAACATCCGGAACTCGGCTGAGTCCGATTGCCACTTCCCTGGCGCGCTGTCGATGTCGTCGAGCGCGTGCCCGACCTCGTGGCACATCACGTCCGGGGTGGGCGAAGGCCGCGAACCTACGACGATCTTCCGCTCGCCGTAGGCGCCCGCGCAGGCGTCCCAGGTCGCGTGGCCGGCGGGCAGCGGGACTCCGTGCATCGCCGACATGTCGTCGAGGTCAGGGACACCGCCCGCGCCCACGTAGATCCCATCGAGGGCGGAGGCCAGCTTCTCCTGGAGTTGCCGGGGGAACCCCGCCAGCCGGTCGATGGCGGTGACGACCTCGGACGGCGGGATCGTCGCGGGGTCCCACTGCCGCCACAGCACTGCCTCGAGCGCGCCGCAGTTCCTGCGACCGTCCCCATGGTCGGGGTGGCCTCGCGAGTGCGGATCCGCGAACGGCAAGGCGGCGGGTCGCGCGGCGCCTGCCGCGGTGCGCGCGGGGTCGCCAACTACCTGGTACCAGGGCTGTCGCGGCACCGCGATGCCAGCCGTGCTCGCCACGCTCGCCACGTCCGCCGCGAAGGAGGCGTCCGCTTGGGGAAGCTCGCGCCCGGCCGTCACCGATCCCACCGGCGCCGTGCCGTACGGCGCCTCCCGGATCCTGGCGCGCGCGCCGCCGCCACCGCCGCCGGTCGCGCGGCCAATCGCCGCCCCGCCGCCGCCGACCGTGCGGCCGGCCGGCGCCGCGCCGCCGCCGAGCGCAGGGCCTACCGGGGTCGGGGGCCCGCCCCGCACACCGTTGTCGCCAGGCCAGGGCGCATCGCCAGCCCCGCCGCCCGTGCCGCCGCCATCAGGCCAGGCGGGATTCGGGTGTCCGGGCCACTGCGCGGACCCGTTGTCTGGCGGGCGCCCGTGGCGCCGGGACGCACCGCTGTCCGCCGCGTGCCTCGACTGCCGGCTACCGCCGGTCCGCGACGCCCCGCCGTCTCTGCGATGTCTGCCCGCCTCGTCGCGGCCACGAGGATCCAGTGCCCCGCGACGTGGCCGGGCACGCGAGCCAGCATGCCAGCCGACGAGTCGGCGGAGTCGCTCGAATAGGCGTAGCCGCATTATGGGAACTCCCTGATTTCGCACCCGAGGGCCAGCGTATTCCGAATTGAGCTACCACGTCAGCCTGGGTGACAGACGGTGACTAAACATGCAGGTGAGGAAAGATGACCATTTCAGATACGGCGTAGCACGCTGGAGGTTAGGCTTTCGTCATGGTGCTGTCCGGTGTCCTGTTTGTCCTTTTCCTGGCTGGGTGCTGGCTTTACTGTCTGACCGACGCGGCGCTCACGCCGATCCGCGACTTCCGGGGCTTGTCCAAGCCCGCCTGGATCAGCATCATCGCCACGACGTTCATCATCGGTGCCGCCGCTTGGTACATCGCCCGCCGGTCGCGGGTCCGGCAGTCGTGGGCGGCCAGCCAAGCCGAGCGCCCGACGCTGATCGAGCAGGGCGACATGGACTTCGGCTTGTACGCGGAGTGGACCGCGGCCGACGACGCCATCGCCCGCCATCCGGCCGGCCGGTCCAAGAAGGATGGCGTGACCATTCCGAAGGGCCCCGACGACGACTCCGAGTTCCTGCGCCAGCTAGGAGCCCGGATCCGGGACACCTCCGCGGACACCGGCGAGTAACCTCTCCGGACAACCGACAAACCCGGCATATCGGAACCAAAATCCGATGACATCCTGCAATGAAACGGCTACAGCCTGACTTAGGGCAAAAGACGTACCGGTATGTGTCCGATATGTCCTGGTATGAGGGGCGCGCATGTGCCCTATCCCCATGTCACGTCATGTATTTCGGATGGTGAGACGGTCGGATGGTGAGACCGGCGGGATACGGCGGGATACGGCGGGATACGGCGGGATACGGCGGGCGCACGGGCCCGAGGGGATGATCGTCGGGGTCGTAGCCGGGGCCGCGGGCGCGGCCGCGGGCGCGGGCGGGTCAGCCTACGCCGGCGTAGGAGTGCATGCCGGTGATGAAGACCTGGACCACCAGGATGTTGAACGCGAGGCTCGCGAAGCCGAGCAGCTGGATGTAGTGCGCGGCGCGGCCCCGCCAGCCGGCGGTGGCGCGTGCGTGCAGGTAAGCCGCGTAGAGCACCCACGTGATGAACGCCCAGGTCTCTACCGGGTCCCAGCCCCAGTACCGGCCCCAGGCCTGGTCCGCCCAGATGGCGCCGGCGATGACGCCGAACGTCCAGATCGGGAATCCGAAGATGACCGTCCGGTAAGTGAGCTTGTCAAGCTGCGCGGGTGCCGGGATCCGCTCGATCAGCCCGTTGCCCCCCTGCGCCTTCCCGGCCGCGACCCGCGCCCGGTACCGGTCGGCGACCAGGTACATCACGCCTAGCACCGCGGCGACGAAGAAGATCCCGGTCGCCAGCGTCATCGCGGTCACGTGAATGCTCAGCCAGTACGACTGGAGGGCTGGCACCAGCGGGCCCGCGGCGGTGTAGATGACGGTCTCGGCGAGCCCCAGGGCGATCACGATCGCGCCCATCACGAACACGCCGAGCGCCCAGGCGCGGTACCGGATCATGACGTACACGAAGAACAGCGCGGCAATGCAGGTGAGCGCGGTGACGAACTCGTACATGTTGCCCCACGGGGCCCGGTGTACCGCGAGCCCTCTGGTGACAACCGCGATCACGTGCGCGAGCAGGCCGACCACGCTGAACGTCATGGCGGCCCGGACCCAGGGGCCCGCCTCCCAGATCGCGCGCAGCGCGGGCACTTTCCTGGCCGGCAGCACGGGGACCGCGCCGCTGGCCGACGCCGAGTCCCCGCCAGCACCCGCGGCACCACCCGATCCGGCCGCACCCGCGGCACCACCCGATCCGGCCGTGCCCGCCGCGCCGGCCGTACCCGCCGCGCCGACCGCCGCGCCGACCCGTGCGGCGCCCGCCACGCCGACGGCCGCGAGTTCAGCCGCCGGTTCGCTGGCCGCGGATACCGCCCGGCGCGGCCGCCCGAAGGCGAAGTCGCCGGCGAACCCGAGCACAGCGAGCGAGTAGATCAGCAGTGCCGCGATCATGAAGTCGCTGCTTACCTGGGCCAAGCCAACGTTGACGGCCACGAGCCTCACGCTCCCGCTTCTGACTGGTTGTTAGGCTCACGTTTTGTTTCGCCAGGCTCGGGGGCGGCCGACGCGTCCGCGGCCGCGAGCTCGGCCGCCAGCGAGGCGAATTCGTCCTCGAAGCCACCACTGGCATCGGTGCGGGCCAGGCCGCCGACCGTCACCAGCGATCCGCCGCCCGCGGCGGGCTCCGCTCGCACGAACACCCGACGGCGGCGCACTAGGAACGAGAGCAGCAGCCCGCCGAGCGCCAGTATCCCGCAGACCAGCGCCGGCACCTGACCCGGGTCGTAGGTGATGGCCAGGCTGGCCCACTGCTTGATCCCGACGAAGGTGATCTTCCCGTTGCCGCCGGGCAGTGACCACGACTGACCGGGGAACAGCACGTGCGGCGTCGCGGTCAGCTTCTGCATGCCGGTGGTGTCCAGCTGGTAGACCGACTGCGGCACGCTCGAGTTCATGCACGACCCGCAGGAGTAGGCGATCAGCGACACGACCGGGTTATCCGCCGCGGGGAACGCGGATTCGAGCGAGCCGCCGACCGACACGGCGGTCGGGACGAATACGCCCATGAAGCCGAGCTGCGACGGCGAGCCCTCCGGGACCTTGACCACCCCGTCGGACAGGAGCGTGCCAGTGTTCGCCGGAATGAACGGCGTGGCCTCGTTGTACACGACCTGCCCCTGCGCGGTCGTCACCTGGAACACCGGCGCGTAGCCGTGCCCGATCAGGTACACCTTCGTGGAGTCGACGGACAGCGGGTCGTTGATCCGGATGCGGTAGGACGCCGGCACGGCGCCCGGTGAGGCGGTGTACGTGACGTTGGCCTGGAAGTTCGACGGCTCGCCGCGGGACTGACCTGAGGTGTAGTAACTGGCGGAGAACGAGTTCAGCGTGAGGGCGAACGGCGCGAAGTCGGATCCTGAGACCAGACGGCCCGGGTGGATCTCGTCAAGGGCGGCCGGCGTGTCGGCAAACCGCTGTCCCTCGACGAGCAACTTGTCCGCCTTGTAGCCGAACAGCCCGCCCAGCGCGATGGACACAAGCACACCCAGAAGCGCCAGGTGGAACAGCAGGTTGCCTGCCTCACGCAGGTAGCCCTTCTCCGCGGACACCCAGTGGCCCGAGTCGCCGCCCTGGGCGCGCCGCAGCCGGAACCGGCGCCCGCCGAGCAGCGAGGCGGCGACCCCGACCGCGGCGTCCGGCGGCAGGGCCGAGGGGTAAGAGGCGGAGTGCGGCAGCCGCAGCAGGTGCCGCGGCGCCCTCGGCGGCGGCGTGCGCGCCGACCCCGCGAGCCGGAACGTGCGGGGGACCACGCACCCCACGAGGGATGCGAAGAGGAGCAGGTAGATCGCCGCGAACCAGGGCGCCGCGAACACGTTGAACAGGCCAAGGCGGTTCAGCCACGGCGCGAGCGCGGGATGCGAGGCGAAGTACTGCTGCACGGCGCCCGGGTCGGCGCCCTCCTGCGGCAGCACCGAGCCCGGCCCGGAGCCGAGCGCCAGCAGGAACAGCAGCACGAGCGCGGTCCGCATCGAGGTCAGCTGCCGCCACAGCCAGCGCGGCCAGCCCTGGGCGGGTCCGGTCGCTGACGGTCCCGCCGTATCGCCGCCTGAGGTTCCGATCAGGCCTGCTTCTTTGTCTCCGAACGAAGCCGCGGCGTCTGTTTCTGCGCCCTGTGACCGCGGGGTGCGGATGTCCGTCATCAGGTCGTCACCGCGTCCCGCAGGATCGTCGTCATCGCCTGGTAGCTGATCGCGCCGATCACCAGGCCCGCGATGTGCCCGGTCCGGTCGATCACGACGGTCGTGGGCGTGTCGTTGAGCGGCGCCACCCGTCCGAACTGTTGGACGACCGAATAGCTAGCGTCGTTGACGCTGGGGTAGGTGATGCCGACGCTACGGGTGAACGCGAGGGCGTTCGCCGGTGTGTCGCCGACATCGTCACCGAGGAAGGACACCCCTTTGGGGCCGTACTGCTCGGCGAGCACCGCGAGCGTGGGGGCCTCGCCACGGCACGGGTTACACCACGAACCCCAGAAATTCAGCACCACCACCTTGCCGTGGTAGCTGGCCAGGCTGATCGGCGTGCCGGTCAGCGACGTGCCGGTGAAGTCAGGAGCGAGCGCGCGGTGCCCTTGGGCGTAGACGATCTCGTTGGTGTCACCGTTGACGTAGGTGACGCCGCTGGCCTTGAGGTTGCCCTGAGTGAGGGTCACTACCAGCGCGCCCGCCAGCAGCGCGACAGGAACGGCCGTCAATGTGACGACCGTCCGGCGCTTGGCTCTGAACACCGGCGGTTCCTTAGGTCTCCTACAGGGGGTAGTACAGTACGCCGACTATTGTGCCGTATCCGGATCGCGCACTTGTCGCCGGGGCGGCACCGTGTAGGAAACACGACTCAGATCGTCGCCGGTGAACGTGAAGCTGGTGACGCTGCCAAGCGCGCACTGGCGGCTCTTGGGGTTATGCCAGAGGCGCCTGCGCTCGGCCGCGAGCCGGGTGATCCAGATCGGCAACTGATGGCTGACGCAGACCGCCTCGCGTCCGCGCGCCGCGTCCCTCGCGCGCTCGACGACGGCGTGCACCCGCTCCATGACCTGCTGGTAGGGCTCGCCCCACGATGGCGTGAACGGGTTCCACAGGTAGCGCCAGTTCACCGGGTTCAGCGCGAGCCGGGTCAGCGTGATGGTCTTGCCCTCGAGCACGTTTCCTGACTCGATGAGCCGGTCGTCGGTGACGATCTCGAGACCGAGGCGCTCGGCCACCGGCCGCGCCGTCTCCTGGGCACGCTCAAGCGGCGAGGCGAAAACAGCCGCCACCGGCCGTTCGGAGAAAAAATCCGCGGCGGCGCCGGCCATCAGCCTGCCGGTCGACGACAGGTGATAACCCGGCAGGCGACCGTAGAGCACGCCGTTCGGATTGTGAACTTCACCGTGCCTGAGCAGGTGAACGGTGGTTGTCTCGGCCATAGCCCCGTCAGCTTACCCGCCTGCGATGGCCAGCCGTCGACGCACAGGAAGTGCGGGCGTGAGTCAGCCGAGGTATTCGGTCTGGCTCACCGACCCAAGGAAATAGCCCTGGGCTGGAAAGACGATGCGGAAGTACCCGTCGACCGTGCCGCCAAGCGAATAGGCCACAGCGCCGATGCTGCTCGTGCGATCGGAGCCGAGGTAGCGCCAGGTGCTGGTGCCCTTCGCGTGGTAGTAGAACTTGGCAACGCCGTTGACGGTCTTGTAAGTCACGCCGCCCGGTTGCGGGTAGTCCTGCACGATGGCTCCCAGGGCGGTGTCGCCGTGAAGGTGCAAGGCGACGAAGTATGTGACGTAAGTCCGGTCGGTGAAGAAGCTGTCGCGCGTGACGCCGCTCGAGGTCAGGTATTCGGTGCCATGCTGCGTCTGTGTCCGCACCCGCGCCTGCCAGGCCAGGTGCCCGAACTTGATGAGGTCGAGTTGCGAGCTGAACGCGCCGCGACTGTTCGTCCGCCCGGTGCCCGCGTAACTCCATTTACCTGATGGCAGCGCGCGGAAGAAGTAGTCGACCAAGACCGAGCTCGCCGCCGTCCACCCCGACCCGGCCCGACGCTGAGCAGTGCCGGAAACCTTGAACGAGGAATGCACTTCGCGGCTGGCGGGCACGGTGAAAGTCGGCACCCGGGTCTGCACCTTGACCGTGACCGCGGCGCGGCCGGAGGCGGTAGGTGTCGAGGCGGCGGACGCCGTGGTCGCGGCGGTTACCGCGGCCGTCAGTGCGGCTGCGGTGAGCACGATGGTCGCGGACGCGCGGAAAAGACGCATGGTTCTCCCTGAATGCGCTGATTTAAGCCCGCAGCGGAGTTTACTCCTGACGGAATCTGGGAGAAATGCGCTTCGTGATTCAGGCGGTTAGCACGGCCGCGGCGGCTCGAGCCGCCGCGGGGAGGGCGTCAGCGATGCGGGACAGCGCCACGTCATCGTGCGCCGCGGAGACGAACCAGGCCTCGAACGCGGACGGCGGCAGGTAGACGCCACCGTCGAGCATGCTGTGGAAGAACGCGGCGTAGGCCGCGGTCGACTGGTCCTTGGCGTCGGCGAAGTTCACGACCGGGTCCGTGCGGCCGAGGAACACCGTGAACAGGTTCCCGGCCATCGACAGGTGATGCGGCACGCCGGCCTCCGCGAGCGCCGCCGAGACCAGCTTGGAGACCGCCGCGGCGAACGAGTCAACGGCGGCGTACACCTCGGAGGTGCACGCGCGCAGTGTCGCCAGCCCGGCCGCCGTGGCGAGCGGGTTGCCGGACAGCGTGCCCGCCTGGTAGACGGGGCCGACGGGAGCGAGCCTGGACATGATCTTCGCGCGCCCGCCGAAGGCGGCGCAGGGCAGCCCGCCGCCCATCACCTTGCCGAACGTCGTCAGGTCGCCGCGAACGCCGTCGATGCCGTACCAGCCGGCCGCGCTGACCCGGAACCCCGTGAGCACCTCGTCCATGATCAGCAGTGCCCCCGAGGCATCGCACAGCGACCGAAGCAGTTCGTTGAACCCGGGCGCGGGAGGTACCACGCCCATGTTCGCGGGGCAGGCCTCGGTGATCACACAGGCGATCTCGTCGCCGCGGTCGGCGAACAGGTCCGACACCGCGGACGCGTCGTTGTACGGCAGCACCACCGTGTCCGCCGCCGACGCGCCGGTTACGCCCGGGGTGTCCGGCAGGCCCAGGGTCGCCACCCCGGATCCGGCCGCGACCAGCAGCGCGTCCACGTGGCCGTGGTAACAGCCGGCGAACTTCACCACGAGCGAGCGGCCGGTGTAGCCGCGGGCCAGCCGCAGCGCGGACATCGTCGCCTCGGTTCCCGAGTTGACCAGCCGCACCTGTTCGACCGGCGCCCGCCGCACGATCTCCGCGGCGAGGTCCACCTCGCCCGGCGTGGCCGCGCCGAAGGACGTGCCGCGCTCCAGCGCGGCGGAGACGGCCGCCACGACCGACGGGTGCGCGTGCCCGAGGATCATGGGACCCCAGGAGCACACCAGGTCCACGTACTCCCTGCCGTCGATGTCGGTCAGGTACGGGCCCGCGCCCCGCTCGATGAACCTGGGCACCCCGCCCACCGGCCCGAACGCGCGGACCGGCGAGTTGACACCGCCCGGAGTGACCTCGAGCGCACGGGAGAACAGTTCGGCGGAGCGGTCGGTCACAGCTAGCAGCCTTCTTCGCAAGCGTCAACAAGGAACTCAAGCAGCCGCAGCGCATCCGGCAGCGGATGGGCCGTCGGCTGCCGCACCCAGCGTACGTCCTGCCCGGTGCCGTACCTCGACGGCGGCGCGAGCACGTAACTGTCCCGGCAATGCCAGCGCAGCGACTCGGTTTGGGTGGACGTGTCCGGTGAGCTGTCCAGACCGCAGGACCACCATTCCTCCTCATCGGCAGGCGCGCCCCTGGTGGCGGCGAAAAAGAGCATCCGTTCGGCGCCTTCCATCGCGACCGGCCCGGTCGCCACGTGCGCCGCCGCCATGGCGGCGAGCGCGCTCGCGCCCGCCAGCGCCGGCACGTCAAGCACATCAAAAACCCGCCCGGTGACGAGTATCACGTTCGCCTCCGGGCGGGCCTCCCACCACTGCTCTATCGTCTCGCTGTCCACGGTCGCCTGCATCTGCCAGGTCGGGGATACCGGGTGGGCTCCAGGCGCCGGGCATCCGACCCGGTCACACGAACATGACCGGCCCGTCTCCCGCGTCCCGTGCATGCCACGGCTCGGATGCGCTCCGGGGCATACCGGCCAGCCCATCGCGGCGTACTCCCGCGCGACCGCAGCAAATTCGGGCAGCCGCTGCGCCGCCCGGCGTCGACCCCTTCGCAGCATCATCGTCACTATCGGGCCCCGTACTTCTACTCGACCACCGCCACCCACTCCGCCGGCAGGAATGGCAAAGCACCCGCTTCTTGCCGGTCGATGGGATAGCGCAAAGCGTACTCCGCACCCGGGAGTCCTCTGGAACGCCCCGCCCCCGCTACAGGCGGCGGGCTACCTCCGATGCCCAGTATGTGAGGATTACGCTCGCGCCGGCGCGGCGGATCGCCGTGAGAGTTTCATGGATGGCCTTGTCGCGGTCCACCCAGCCGTTCGCCGCCGCCGCTTCGATCATCGCGTACTCGCCGCTGACCTGATAGGCGGCCACGGGGACCTGGACCGTGTCGGCGACCCGCCTGATCACGTCGAGGTAGCTGAGCGCCGGCTTGACCATCACCATGTCCGCGCCCTCGGCGAGGTCGAGTTCGACCTCCTTCACCGCCTCGAGGGCGTTCGCGGGATCCTGCTGGTGGGTGGCGCGGTCACCGAACTTGGGCGCGCCCTCGGCGGCCTCACGAAACGGGCCGTAGAACGCGGACGCGTACTTGGCTGAGTAGGCGCAGATGGGGGTGTTCTTGAACCCGGCCCGGTCCAGGGCCTTCCTGATCGCGCCGACCTGGCCGTCCATCATGCCGCTCGGCGCGATCATGTGCGCACCCGCCCGCGCCTGGGCGACGGCGACGGCGGCGTAGCGTTCCAACGTGGCATCGTTGTCCACGTCGCCCGCTTCTGTGACGATGCCGCAGTGGCCGTGGTCCGTGTACTCGCACAGGCACAGGTCGGCCATCACGACGAGGTCATCGCCGACCTCGGCCCTGATGTCGGCGATCGCGACCTGCGAGATGCCGTCGGGATCATCGGCCGCGGCGCCCAGCCCGTCCTTCTCGGCGGGCACGCCGAAGACGATGATGCCGCCCACCCCGGCCTCGGCGGCCCCGGCGGCCGCCTTGCGCAGGCTGTCCCTGGTGTGCTGCACCACGCCCGGCATCGAGCCGATCGGCTGCGGGTCGATGATGCCTTCCTTGATGAAGACCGGAAGGACGAGCTCGGCCGGACGCAGCGCGGTCTCCGCGACCATGGCGCGCAGCGCCCTTGTGCCGCGCAGCCGCCGCGGCCGCACTTCAGGAAACCCAGCGGTCATGAAGCTCTCCCTCCCTGTAAAGCGGGATGAATGGGACATTCATCTGCCTATAGCCAGCTACATGGGACATTCATCGGCTGGGACGGGGCATGGGCGTGGCACTAAACGGAGCCGACGGCGGGCACCGCGGCGGCGCTCGCTCGGTCGCCGCAGCGGCTCTCCGGCCTCGGCGGCCGCGTCCCGCTGCGCCGCGCCGAACTCGGCAAGCGCGTCGACGAGCGCGGTGACCGACGGCTTGGGCGCCGTCACGTCCACCCGCAGCCCGAACTCGGCCGCGGTCTTGGCCGTCTGCGGCCCGATGACACCGATGACCGTGACGGCGTGCGGCTTGCCCGCGATGCCGACCAGGTTCCTGACGGTGGACGAGGAAGTGAACAGCACCGCGTCGAACCCGCCGCCCTTGATCGCCTCGCGGATCGGGGCGGGCGGCGGCGCGGCGCGCACGGTCCGGTACGCCGTCACATCCTCGGCCTCCCAGCCCAACTCGGTCAGCCTGGCCACCAGCGTCTCCGTGGCGATGTCCGCCCGCGGCAGCAGCACACGGTTGATCGGGTCGAGCAGGTCATCGAACGGTGGCCACGCGTCGGCCAGCCCTTCGGCTGACTGCTGGCCCTCGGGGATCAGATCGGGCCGGATGCCGAAGTCGAGCAGCGCCGCCGACGTCTGTTCGCCGACCGCCGCCACCTTGACGCCGGCGAACGCGCGCGCGTCGAGCCCGTACTCCTCGAGCTTCTCCCTGACCGCCTTGACCGCGTTGGTCGAGGTGAACGCCACCCACTGGTACCTGCCCGTGACCAAGCCCTTGACCGCGCGCTCCATCTGCTGCGGGGTGCGCGGCGGCTCGACCGCGATCGTCGGCACCTCCTCGGGCACCGCGCCGTACTCACGCAGCCGGTCCGAGACCACGGAGGCCTGCTCCCTGGTGCGCGGGACGAGCACCCGCCAGCCGAATAGCGGCTTGGTTTCGTACCAGGAGAACCTGTTCTGCGCGGCCGCCGCGGCGCCGACGACCGCGACCGCGCCGCCGCGTGTCGTCGCCACGCTCACCCCGGCCGCCTTCAGGTCGGGTCCGATGCGGCCGAGGGTGGTCGCGACCGTCTGCTGATCGGTGGTCGTGCCGTCCCAGGTGATGGCGAACGGAGTCCCGTCCGGCCAGCCCGCGGCGATCAGCATCTTGCCCAGGTCCTGCGGAGCCGTTTCGGCGCCGAGCACCACCAGCGTGCCAGGGCCGTAGCTGATCTGGCTCGCCTCGCTCGCGTGGATCACCCGCAGTTCGCCCGCGCCGTCACTGGTCAGCGGGATGCCGGCGTAGCCGGGCACCGCGGTGGCCATGGGCACGCCAGGGACGACCTCGAACCGCACCTTGGCCTTCGCGCACGCCTGCACTTCACCGGCCGCGCCGTTGAGCAGCGGGTCGCCGGACAACAGCCGGACGGCGAGGCGGCCCGCCTTCGCCGCCTGAAGCAGCGTCCGCGCCGTTGCCGTTGTGTCAGCCGGCTCGACGACGTGGGCATCCGCCGCGATCAGGTGCCGGACCCGGTCCCCGACCTCTGGGTCGGCGACGATTACGCCCGCCGCGCCGAGCAGCCGGACCGCCCGCATCGTCAGCAGGCCGTCGTCTCCAGGGCCGGCGCCAACAAACGCGACCCAACCGTCCATGTCAGTCATGCGCATCATCCCTGTCGGTCATCGCGCCTATCAGGTCCCGGGCGCCAGCCGCCAGCATTCGCGCTGCCAGCTCACGCCCAAGGCGCGCCGCGTCCGCGGCATCGGCTTCGCCGCGTTCGCGCACCACTACTGTCTCGTCCGCCGCGGCCGCGGGAACGCCCAGCACCACTCCTTGCAGGCAGAGCCTGTCCGCCCCGGCCTGCACCGCGTACGCGCCCACGGGGGCGCTGCACCCGGCTTCGAGCGCGGCCAGCAGGCTTCGCTCGGCGGTCACCGCCGCGCGGGTCGCGGGGTGATCGATGGCCGCGAGCAGCGCGGCCAGTCCGGTGTCCTCGGCGCGGCACTCCACGGCCAGCGCACCCTGGCCGGGTGCCGGGACGATGTCGTCCGGCTCGAAGATCTCGCTGACCACGTCGGTACGCCCGATCCGGCCGAGCCCCGCGTACGCGAGCACGACCGCGTCGAGGTCTCCGTCGCGAACCTTGGTCAGCCTGGTATTCGCGTTCCCGCGGATCGGCACGCAGCTCACGTCCGGGCGCAGCAGCAGGAGCTGGGCGGCCCGGCGCGGCGAACCTGTGCCGACGCGCGCTCCGATCGGCAGATCCGCGAATTTCGCGCCGTCGCGGGCGATCAGCGCGTCGCGCGGGTCGTCGCGGGCCGGCACCGCGGCCAGCGTGATGCCCGGCGCTGCCCCGGTCGGCAGGTCCTTGAGCGAGTGCACAGCGAAGTCCACCTCCCCGCCGAGCAGGCTTTCCCGCAACGCGCTGACGAAAACCCCGGTGCCGCCGATCTGCGTCAGCTGCGCACGGCTGACGTCGCCGAGCGTGGTCACGCCGACCAGTTCCACGGGCCGGCCGGTGCGCTCAGTGATCAGCCTGGCGACACCGCCGGACTGCGCCACCGCCATGGGGCTACGGCGGCTGCCCAGTCGCAACGCGTTCCCGCGGTCACGCTCCGGGTTGGCCTTCACCAGCACCCTCCTGGTCGGTCACGGTCAGGGATTCGACCTCGGCGCTCGTCAGCGCCTCGATGGCACGGGGGTCGAGGTCGAACAGGACTCGCAGCGCGGCGGCGTATTCTTCGCCGCCTGGCGACGATGCGAGTTCTTTTACCCGCACGGTCGGTGCATGCAACAGCTTGTCTACCACTCGGCGCACCGTCTGAGCTATTTCTTCGAGAGCGCGTCCGCTCAGGCCGTCATCATTGAGCCGGCCAGTCAGCCTGGCGAGCTCGGCGTCGACGACGGTAGCGGCCTTGGCCCGCAGGGCCACCACCGTGGGCGTGACCGATGCGGCGCGCACCGCGAAACCGTACGCCGCGAACTCCTCCTCGACGATCCCGCGGACCGCCGCGACCTCCTCGGCGCCCACCGCCACGCCGGCACTGTCCCGCAGCTTGTCCATGCCGATCACGGTTACCCCCGCGATCCCGGCGACCGCCGGGTCCACGTCGCGGGGCATCGCCAGGTCAAGCAGGACAAGCGGCCGCGCCGTGCGGCGCTCGACGCCGCCGCGCACCATGGGCCGCGTGATCACGTGCCCGGACGCTCCTGTGCAGGAAATCACCAGGTCGGCGGAGGCGATCGCGGCGGGCAACTCCGCCAGGTCGGTGACCTCGCCGCCGACGCTAGCCGCCAGCCGCTGCGCATTCGCCCGGGTGCGGTTGGCGACGATGATGCGATCGGCACCTGATCGCGCCGCGGTGGCCACGGCCAGCCCGCTCATCGCGCCGGCCCCGACGATCAGGACTGTGCGCCCGGCCAGCAGCGGGTCTCGGGCGGGAGCAAGCCGGTACCGTTCGGGATCAGGGGTTTGGGTCTTGTCTTCCGCGGCCCCAAGAGCGGCGGCGGCGAGCTCGATGCCTACGCCAACCAGGCTGACCCCGAGCCGGTCGATGCCGGTTTCCGCCCGCGCCCGCTTTCCTGTGCGCAACGCCAGCCGGCCGAGGTCACGCAGCGATCGGCCGAGCGTGCCGTGCTCGCCGGCCAGCTTGAGCGCGCTGCGCACCTGGCCGAGTATCTGGTCCTCGCCCACAACCATCGAATCGAGCCCGCTGGCCACCGCGAGCAGGTGCTGGACCGCGCCGTCCTCGTAGTGCACGTACAGGGTGCCGGTCAGTTCGACGGGCGCTATGCCGGAGTGGCGGGCGAGCAGTTCGCACACCCCGTTGACGGCGCCGTGGAACCGGTGCACCTCGGCGTAGACCTCGACCCGGTTACACGTAGAGATGACGAAGGCCTCGGCGATGTCGGGCAGGTGAGCGACGTCGTGCAGCAGCTTGCCGAGCGCGTCTCCGCCGACCGCGGCGCGCTCCAGGGTCGCGACCGGCGCACTCTTGTGGCTCAGGCCGACAACGAGGACGCTCACCTATACACCGCCTACGCTTCCGCAGCCGCGCGACCCGCTGCCTGCCCGAACCGTTCGGCGGACCGCCGCTGTGCGTGGAAGGCGAGGATCTGCAGCTCAATCGATAGGTCGACCTTACGCACATCGACGCCCTCGGGCACATTCAACACCACGGGGGCGAAGTTGAGAATGCTCGTCACCCCGGCCGCGACCAGTCGGTCGCACACCGCCTGGGCGGCTCCCGCGGGCACCGCGATCACGCCGATGGCGACACCGTTACTGGTCACGATCGCCTCGAGTTCGCTGGCGTGGCGGACGATCGCGGTGCCGAGTTCGCGGCCCACCATCGCCTGGTCGCTGTCGAGCACGGCCGATATCCGGAACCCCCGGGTGAGAAAGCCACCGTAGTTCGCCAGGGCGCGGCCGAGATTACCGGCGCCGACGATGACGACGGGCCAGTTCTGTGTGAGCCCCAGCGCGCGAGACACCTGGTACACAAGGTACTCAACGTCGTAGCCGACGCCCCTGATCCCGTAAGAGCCGAGGTAGGACAGATCCTTACGAAGCTTGGCGGAGTTGACCCCGGCCGCCGTCGCGAGTTCCTCGCTCGCGACCGTGCTCACGCCGCGTTCTGCCAGTGTGTAGAGCGCGCGCAGGTACACAGGGAGCCTGGCCACGGTGGCGTCGGGAATGCCGGCGGTACCGGGACGCTCCCCGCCCCCGCTGGGCAAACTGACCGCGGCGGGCAGTTCTTCTGGGCTTGACGACTCGGCAGAGGTGGGCAACTCGGCTGCACTGGACATGCGGCGCTCCCGGAGGCGGATCGACGCGAGGCGGGAACGCTGTGGTCGGCGGTCCGCTTGACATATGGCGTTGGGGGTAGCACGGTCGCTCCCGACTACGCGGGTCGGTCGAGGCCGGTACCTACCATACGTCGTTTGTGAATGCATGCACAAAGTTGCCGTCCGAACCCGTGGCCAGCACACATCCGCTTGCACCACCCGCCCGCCGGCCCGCGCGGCCCCAGGCCATATATCTATGTGCGAGTCGTTCTCTCAAATCACACAATCATCATGCGTTCACTTCGCATACCTTACGCACGGACATACCGGACATAACGCCTCGCAAACTGGTCACCGAGTGCGCGAAGTCGAGACGAACCACTGGGGCCGCCACAGCGGCATCCGCTGGATTACGGGGCAGGTACACAAATGGTGCCGTTGCGGTTACTCCGAGCGCACGATAATGGTCAGCCCAGTGCGGCCACGTGCAGAATTCTAGTCACAGAAGAACTCGCCTAGCTCATCAATGCAAGGGTGTTCACGCTTAGCCGTCGTAAGATCGCGAATTGCCGGCGAGCGGGCATAACACAGGGTGGCAGACCTGAACACCGACCGGTGCGCTACCTAGCCGACGGCGTTCCGGTCAGCACGGCACGCAGACGGTCTTCTGATACCCGCCAGAAGTCGTGCTGTGTGCCGTCCACCAGCGTGACTGGAATCCTGTCCCAATATTCGCGCATGTCGTCCGCTGACCGGGTGATATCGCGTTCCTCCCAGGCGACTCCGAGATCGGCGGCGACCCGGCTGATGATCTCCCGCGCGTCGTCGCAGAGGTGACAGCCCGGTCGGCTGAGCAGCGTGACACGGGGCGCTGTCATTCAGTTCCCTCCAGGTCGTTGCCCCTGGTAGGCGGGCTGATCCCAAGCCACGAAGCGGGACCGGGGCACACGGTCATCGGATCCGCCAGAGCGCCCGTAGCCCGGCCCGGCGTACTGGCCCCCGCTCTCGGCGGGCCACCCGGATTCCAGCGAGTGAGGCACCGGGTTGACCCTCGTCTCCTGCGCGGAAGCGGACGGGGCGGGAGCGGTGGCGGGGGCGGCGGGCGGCGGAGTCGCGGCCAGGGCGGCAAGCTTGGCGTATTTCAACCGCAAGTCGATAATGTTAGTTGCAAGCACGCAAGCTTTCCGGTCGGCGACGAACCGCTGGATATGCGGCTGGCGCTCATGACTCTCAAACGCCTCGCGATCCCGGTAAATCTCGTAGATGATGCGCTGCATTGGCGCGTTTGGCACCACGTGGAAAACGTATACGAGCGTATCGGGCTCTGCCGCGCGGACGCCTTCCGCGGCTTGCTCGGCTAGCCGGTCGAATTCCGCCGCCCTGTCTTCGAGAAGCGTGAAAATAGAAAGCCGTCCGTATGGACGCGGCGTACCAGGAGGGGTCCCATTTGCCGACCCGGCCTGACCGGATGGCCGGTATTCGCCGTTGGCTAGATCAGGTCCCCGCGACGACGAGCGCCCGTACTGAGCGGTCGCCGGCGATTCCGGGAATTGCGCATCTGATCGCCCGCCCGCTGTCCTGCCCGCCGGATAAGAACCAGACACGCGCCCATTGCCGTTCGCATCATGCGCCGCGCCGTTGCCGAACCCGGATCCGCCTGGAGGAGGTTGACCGTAACCCGGATCCGCGTAGCCGCCGGACCATCCGGCGCCGGCATATCCGGGGTCGGCGTATCCACCGCCGGCGTAGCCGTAACCGGAACCGGCACCGCCTTGATCGCCGTATCGGGGGTCACCCCCGGTAGTCGGGTAGCCGGTCTCCGCGTAGCCGGCCTCGGCATAACCAGGCTGCTGGTAGCCGGGATCGGCGAAGCCCTGCCCACCGCCGGGGAAAGGCGCGGCGCCGAAGGGCGCGGCGCCGTATCCGGCATCGCCATATCCCGCGGCGGCGGCACCGCCTCGATGGTCGGCCTGCCCGGTCGGCGGCTGGTAGCCGCCCTGACCAATCGCGGGCTGATAGCCGACCTGACCTGCTGGTGGCTGGTAGCCCGTCACCGGCGGCCGGTCACCGCCAGCGGACCGGTCGCTGGCGGACGGCCAGTTTCCGCCAGGCACGGGACCGCCGGCCGCCGGGAGGGCGGCCCGGTGCCGGCCGTCACCCTGGCCAGGCTCAGGCCAGCCGCCGCGGTCTTCCGGCCAGGGGTTGCGCCAGCCTTCCTGCGGGTCTCCGCGACCTTCGTCCCACCCATCGTCGCGCCGCCGTCTTCCGCCCATGTCCGCCCCGCCTCCTGATGTAGGCTTCCCGCTCGTCCCATTGTCGGGCAAGCTGTCCGCTGAGGTCGCGTTGTTGGCGACAACGGCGTCACCGAAGCAGGCCCCGCTGAGCACGGCAAATCGACAGAACCCAGCACCACTGGGAACATTTCCGGCCCATGGTCAGCGACCGAGGTCGGCCGGATCGCGAACCGGCCGGCCGAGCTAACGAAATCAAGCGCCGGGCGCGGTACCGCACCCGGCGGGCAACGCAGCGCGTCGCTACTTCTTGTTCCTGCGCTGGATCCGCGTCTTCTTCAGCAGCTTGCGGTGCTTCTTCTTCGCCATACGCTTGCGGCGCTTCTTGATGACTGAGCCCATCAGGCCATCCTTCCTCGGCACAACGGCAGACGGGCACGCCATCACGCTCACCCGGAACGGGAGGCTGGGCACACGCCCGAAATTGAACGACCACGTGAACGCTGGTCGGTCACGCAGTCCCCTAGCGTACCTGCTACGGCACTACGTTGTTACGGCCTGGTCCACCCATTGGCCCGCGGTCGGCCGCGCCGCGCCTGTCGCGCGGGACGCTCGGCCACCAAAATACCCACGTCGGCCTGCCCGCCAGCCCAGCGCCGTACGCTCGGGCGACCGGCGGCGGGAAGCGGGCAAGCCGACGAAGAAACAGAACATTGCCCCCGGTGCTGCGGCGGTTCCGGTCTCCCGCCATACAGCCCCAGCGGCAGCGCTCAGCCCGTGCCTACGAAGGCGGCTCGCAGGTACTGGTTGACCGCTTGTTCAGGTACCCGGAAAGAACGACCTACCCGTATAGCTTCCAGTTCGCCGGAGTGCACCAGCCGATAGACGGTCATCTTAGATACCCGCATGATGGTGGCTACTTCGGCGACGGTAAGGAATCTTACGTCGCTTAGGGGAGTTTCGGTTGCCATCATTGCCCTCTTCCGCGCGAAGCCGAGCACGCCTGACCGGATTCAGCGCACCAGTCACGTACGTATCCCAGGGTAAGTCTCGTACAGAAAAGAGCAAGCCCCCCGAATAGCCTCATTGTTGTTACTTCTCGGCCTCAAGCAGACCGCAGCCCCTTCAGCCCGCCTGCTGATTCTTCGAAAGAAAACGAAAGAAGCACGTCACGGGTGCGCAACCAGCCCATGCGAGGCAAAGACGGCGCTTCGGGTGCGGATGATCGAGCGGTCAACCGGATCGCCCGGATCCATCCCGGATGAAAATGAAACATAGCTAGCCGTCGCACCGTCGGTCATCGTGCGCGGGGCTGTTTCGCCGGTCAGCGATCTGGCCAGTTCACGCCACTTGACGGGCGTCTCGATAACCGGGTCGACCGGCGCGCCCGCCGCGATCGCCAGCAGGTGCGTCCACGTTCTGGGCACCACCTGGACGAGTGCGTAACCGCCGCCTCCCGTGAGCAGCCACTTGCCGTCGCACAATTCGTGCGCCAAGTCGTGCAGCACGACCTGCGCAACCCGTTGCGCGTCGATGCTCAGCTCCAGGTGGGCCAACGGGTCCAGCCGGTGGCTGTCGCAGCCGTGCTGGCTGACAAGCACCGTTGGTTTGAAGGCGCGCAGCAGCGGCGGAACCACCGCGTCGAAGGCGCGCAGCCACCCCGCGTCACCCGTGCCCGCCGGCAGCGCCACGTTGACCGAGTAGCCCACGCCCGCCCCTTCCCCCGTCTCGGTGGGCAGGCCGGTGCCCGGGAACAGCGTGGCGGGATGCTCGTGCAGGCTGATCGTGAGCACCCGCGGATCGTCGTAGAAGGCCGCCTGCACGCCGTCCCCGTGGTGCACGTCAACGTCGACGTACGCGACACGTTCGGCGCCGGCGGCGAGCAGCCACTTGATCGCGATCGCCGGGTCGTTGTAGACGCAGAACCCGCTGGCGGCGCGGCGCATGGCGTGGTGCAGACCGCCCGCGATGCTCGCCCCGTGCCGCGCCGACCCCGACCAGACGGCCTGGGCTGCCGCCAGCGTCGCGCCCGCTACCAGGGCGGAAGCCTCGTGCATGCCCTCGAAGACCGGGTTGTCCGAGGTGCCGAGGCCGAACTCCGCGTTGGGCATGAGCGTCCGGCCCGCCTGCCGCACGGCGGCGATGTAGTCGTCGTCGTGCACCGTCGCCAGCTCGGTGTCGGTAGCGGGAGGTGGCACGACCATGGACACCGGCGGCGCCGACAGCACCCCGAGATCGCCGGCCAGCGCCATGGTGAGCACCACCCGCACGGGCGCGAGCGGGTGCCCGGGCCCGAAGTCATACCGCGTCAGCGCGTCGTCCCACGCCACCGCCAGCGAACCGCTCATTCAGGCACCGCCCAGCTCGCGACCGCGATCCCTGGCGGCCTCGATCGCCGCGAGGAACGCCGCGCGCACACCGTGCTTTTCCAGTTCCCTGATCGCGGAAATCGTGGTGCCGCCGGGCGAGGTCACCGCTTCTCGCAGGATCACCGGGTGCTCCCCGGTGTCGCGCAGCATCGTCGCGGCGCCGTAGACCGCCTGCGTGACCATTTCCAGCGCGGTACGGCGCGGCATGCCAAGCAGGATGCCCGCGTCCACCATCGCCTCGACCAGGTAGTACACGTACGCCGGGCCGCTGCCGGACAGCGCCGTCGCCGCGTCCTGCTGCGATTCGGGGATGCGCAGCACCGTGCCGACCGGGCGCAGCAGGTCTTCCGCCGCGGCCAGGTGCCGTTCGCCCGCGAACGAGCCCGCCGAGATCACCGACATGGCCTCGTCGACCAGCACCGGTGTGTTGGACATCACCCGCACCACTGGTACCTCGACGGCCAGGTGCCTCTCGATGAACGACGTCGTGATGCCCGCGGCAACCGAGATCACGAGCTGCGACTCATCGACGAACGGCGCGATCTCACTGAGCATCCGCGCCATGTCCTGCGGCTTGACGGTGATCACCAGCGTGCTGGCGTTCTTTGCCGCCTCTTCCGCGGTGATGACCGGCACGCCGTATTCAGCGCGCAGCTCCTCGGCCCTGGCATCGCGCCGGACCACCGCGGCCACGCCGGACACCGGCCGCCCAGCGCGCAGCAGCCCGGACAGCAACGCCTCGCCCATCTTGCCGGTGCCGAGTATCGCGATCACGACAAGAATCCAATCATCCTCATGATGACGACCCTAGCGACCGCAGGAAGAAGAGCAGGTTCGCCGGGCGCTCGGCCAGCCGCCTGACCAGGTAGCCGTACCAGTCGCCGCCGTACGGCACGTAGACCCGGACGCGGGCACCCGTCTGTGCCAGCCGCCGCTGCTCGTCCGCGCGCACCCCGTACAGCATCTGGTACTCGAAGCTGTCAGGAGAGCGGCGCAGGCCAAGCGACCGGGTGATCGCGATCAGCCGCGGGTCATGGGTGGCGACCATCGGGTATCCGGGGCTCTCGAACAGGATCCGCAGGCACCGCGCGTACGACTTGTCCACGTCGTGCCGGGCCGTGAACGCCTCGGAAAGCGGCTCGGCGTAGGCGCCTTTGCACAGCCGCACGCGCACCCCGGGGACCGCCAGCTCGCGGACGTCGGCCTCGGTGCGGCGCAGCCCGGCCTGGACCACGGTGCCCACTGAGCCGAACCGGATGCGCAGGGAGTTCGCGAGCCGCAGCGCGGCGTCCGTCGTGCGGTGGTCCTCGGCGTCGATGGTCACCGTTGTCCCGGCGTCCTGTGCCGCGACGACGATCCGCTCGATGTGCTCGGCCGCGGTGCGCTCGCCGAGCGCGGTGATCCCGTCCGCGGCGCCGGCCGAGCCGAGCAGCAGCCCGAGGGCAGTCGGCTTCACCGACACCTCGACCGCCCCGTCCTCGGTCAGCCCCTCCGCCGCCAGCTTGCCGAGCAGTTGGGTGTACTGAGTGGCGACGGCGGCCGCCTGTGCCGCGTCGGTGGTGTCCTCGCCCAGGTAATCGAGCGTCACGAGCAGCCCATCCTCGCGCAGCGACCTGGCCACGCGCACCGCGTCGCCGATGCTTTCCCCGGCGACGAACCTGTCGACCACGGCGCGGGTAGCCGGCGTAGCCGTCACGAACCCGCGGATCCGCTCGCTGGCGGCGACCGCCAGCAACGCCCGGCGCAGCAAAACGTCCTCGCTTTCCTGTTGGCAGAAACCAGCCGGCCGTTTCGACCGTTAAATCAGTTTGCGGCCCGCCGGCGGGGGCGGCACGAACTCGCGCCGCAGCGTAACAGTCACGTTGGCGCCCGCGTCGGGCGACACTACCACCTCTTGAGCGGCGGCGATCCCGTCCGCGACCAGCGCGGCCTCCACCGGCACCGTGCGCTTGATCAGCCCGAGCCCGATCGGCCCGAGCTCGAAGTGACGGGCGGCCGAACCCGTAAAGCCGGCCCTCGATTGCTCTTCCGGGGGGGTTCGGGGGGGTCGTCCCCCCCGGAGGAGCAGAGCGTCCCTCAGCACAATGTCCGAGCCGTGCGCGGGCAGCCGGTCGGCGGTGCCGTCCAGGTGCAGGAAGACCAGCCGCCGGGGCGGGTGGCCGACGTTGTGGATGCGGGCGACGGTCTCCTGGCCGCGGTAGCAGCCCTTGTTCAGGTGCACGGCGGTCTCGATCATGCCGACCTCGTGCGGCAGCGTCTTATGGTCGGTGTCAAGACCCGGCCGGGCCACCCGGCCCGCGATCCGCACCGCTTCGAAGGCCCACATTCCCGCGACCGGGAGCGTCGTACCGATCTTTCCGACCGCACTGCGCGAGACGATCACATCTATCCCGAACGGTCCCGAGGTGACTCCCACGGCCAACCCGTCCGCCTGGATCTGGGCTAGCGCGGGAGAGCCAGCCCCCTCCGTTCCTGACACCAAACCGCCGTCAGCCGGGACCGGACCCGCCAGTGTTTGCACCGCGTATTCAGCAGTGACGTCGGTCACCTCGACGCGCATCATGAACCGCATCGAGTCCAGGTAGGCGACCAGCGCCGGCGCGGTGCCCGGCTCCACGTGCGCCCACACGGCCGAACCGTCGTCGGTCAGCGTCAGGAAGTGCTCCAGGTGGCCCTGCGGGCTGAGGATGAGCGCCTGCGCCGTCTCGCCCGGGGCGAGCCGCTCCAGATGCTGGCTGGTCAGGCTGTGCAGCCAGGTCAGCCGGTCCTGCCCGGCTATCCGCACGACGCCACGGTTGGACCGGTCGACGAGGACCTGACCCTCGGTCATCGCGCGCTGTTCGCGCATCGGGTCGCCGTAGTGCGCGGCGACGCCCTCATCCGGCCACTGCGCCTCGACGGCGCCCGCGATGTCAAGCATGTGTCTTCCCCCTGCATTCCTTGCAGCGCCCGAACACCGTCAGGTGCGCCACATCGGTCTCGAAACCCTGGCCCTCGTCAAGCGCGACGATCAGCGGCCGGATCGCGTCCGGGCTGACCTGAAGGACCCGGCCGCAGTCCTGGCAGACCAGGTGCACGTGGTCCGCGTCGCTAGCCAGATGGTAGATGGGCGCTCCGTGGTTCAGGTGCGTGTGCCGCACCAACCCGAGGTTGTCCAGGAGCTCGAGCGTCCGGTAAATCGTCGAAATGTTGACCCCGCTGGCAGTCTCCTGGACGCTGGCCGCGATCTCCTCGGGAGTCGCGTGGTCGAGCTTGGCGACCGCCTCAAGCACAAGCTGCCGCTGCGGGGTCACCCGGTAGCCATGGGACCGCAGCTCCTGATCCCAGGCGCGCCGCAGGTCTTGCTCCATGCTTGTGAGTCTAGTTTCCGCCGGCGCTTCTTGCGCTGCGCTGCGCTCGCCGCGGTCGGGCGGGCGCGGCCTGCGGAAAACCCTCTTGCGTTTCTCCCGGGTCGCCGCGTAGCGTTCAAGATACGCGGAAAGGAGGTGGTCCGAAGTATGCATAGTTATCGGACGAGCGAGGTGGCTGTCAGCTAGCCGCTGCCCCCGCCGAGTGGGCCTGTTAACAGGTCCCGGCCCAGTTGGGCGGCGGCGGGCTAATTTTAGGCATACACCGGCCCCCCGGGCTGACCGGTCTTGTCCAACCGGTCCCGCGAAAGCGTGAGTCGCCCGGGGGTTTTTAATTTTGGTGCTATCCCCGGCTCTACTCGGTCCAGGTCCACTCCAGGCGGGCCCATAGGTGGGGCTGCAGGGGTTGGCCCATGGCGGCCATGTCGTAGGCGTAGGCTAGGTCCTTTTCACCGGGACGGTCGGCGTTGTCTACTAGGCCGTAGAGGCGTTTGCCCGCTGTGACCGGCTTTGCGGTCTCGGTGCGGACTACCGCGTCGGTGGCCATCTCGACCCTCGTGCCGCTCACCTCGCCCAGGTAGATCTCGGATATTCCGGTCGGGTAGGTGATCAGCACCTCAACGCGGTTGTCCGGCTGCGGGCGCCAGAACCCGGCCTCGACCGCGAGCGGGGCGCCCTTGACCCGCTCCCCGTCGGAGTCCGTCTCCAGGCGCCACGACCTGCTCGTGTAGATCAGGTAGGGCTTGCCAATGTGGGTGAACGTCAGTTCCTGGATGAAGTCGAAGGCCTCGATCGTCGGATAGTCGCCCTTGCCTACCCCCTTCCAGCGGCCAAGCAAGAAGCTCAGCGGGGCGATCGCCGGGTGCTCAGTCGGCTCAGTGGTTGTCATGCGGTCCTCCCCTGATCACCTTGACCGCCGTATACCCGGCGGCGATGGCGACCAATGCGTAGGCGAGGATCATGATGGCCGCGCTCAACATCCCGTGCACAGCATGCGAGCCTAGTTCGCCGCGCCCCTCTTGCAGGGCCCGCCGCGCCGCATTGCCCGCTCGCCTCCGGGGAAATTTTCCCGGCATGCGGCTAGGCTTCAAGCGTGGCAGGGAGTCTCGTGATCAAGGTCACGGCCGGCAAGGACGAACCCGAGCGCTGCAACCAGGCGTTCACCGTGGCGGCGGCCGCGGTCGCGAGCGGTGTCACCGTCTCGCTGTGGCTGACCGGCGAATCCGCGTGGTTCGCGCTGCCGGGCCGCGCGGCGGATTTCTCGCTGCCGCACGCGGCGCCGCTTGAGGATCTGCTGACCGCGGTGCTCGCGGCCGGCACGATCACGGTATGCAGCCAGTGCGCCGCCCGGCGGGACATCTCGCCCGACGACGTGATCACCGGGATCCGGATCGCCGGCGCGGCGACGTTCGTCGCCGAGATCATGGCCGACGACACCCAAGCGCTCGTCTACTGACGGCACCTGCCGCTGTGGGGCCGGTCGGCGCGGACTCACTGGGCCTACCGGGCGGGCCTACCGGGCGTTGACGGCGGTCAGGCGCTCGTCGCGCAGCCGCAGGGCTAGCTCCTCCGCGCGCTCTGGCAGCGGGGGGAGCGGGCCGACCGCCCAGGACAGCAGCAGGTCGGCCAGCCCTGGGTTGCGGACAAGCGCTGGACCGTGCAGGTAGGTGCCGAGCACCCGGCCGGCGTAGGCGCCCTCGGTGCCGTCCCCGTTGCCGGTCCCCAGCGTGGTCCGGGCAAGCGGGCGGGCCCGCGGGCCGAGCCTGGTGACGCCCTGGTGGTTCTCGAACCCGGTAAGCCGGGGAACGTTCAGCGCCGGGTCCACGTCGGCGACGATCTCGCCGACAGCGCGTTGCTCGCCACGCCCGCTACGGATGTCGAGCAGGCCGAGCCCGGCGACCGGGGTGTCGTCCGCGCCGCCGAACTCCATGCCAACCATCTGGTAGCCGGCGCAGACCGCGAACAGCACCGCTCCCTGGCCCACCGCCTGGTGCAGTCCGCTGTCGGCTTGCAGCCTGCGGGTGGCGAGGGTCTGCGGCAGGTCCTCGCCGCCGCCCATCAGGTAGATGTCGCCGTCCCTGGGTATCGCCTGGTCGGAGTTGACCTCGATGATCTCGACGGGCAGCCCGCGCAGCCGGGCCCGGCGCTCGAGCACCAGGAGGTTACCGCGGTCGCCGTAGGTGCTCAGCAGGTCCGGGTAGATCCACACCAGCCGCAGCGGCCTCATTCTGTCCTCCCGAGAACGGCTCGGTACTGCTGAAACGCGGTGTAGTTCGCGAGCACTTCCAGGTGCGGCGCGCCGGCCAGGTCGACCGCCTGGTCGATGTCGTTCACCAGCCGGAAGGGCACCTCGTCGGCCTCGAGCCTGACCGCCAGGTCGAGTCTGCGTTCACCGCCGACGAGCACGGTCCTGCCTCGCAGACGGCGATAGTCGACGTCCCATAGCCACGAGGTGTCCCTGCCGTCGGGTCCCTGCGCGTTGACCGACAGCAGGACGGGCACCGGCGGTGGCGCCAGCACGTCCAGCGCCTCCAGCCATCCGGCGGGGTTCTTCGCCAGCAGCAGCCTGATGTCACAGCCGCGCCGGCTCACCTGCGTGTAGCGGCCCGCCACCGAGGTGACGCCGCGCAGTTCGCGAAGAGCGTGGGCGATGTTCACGCCGAAGGCGTCCGCGACAGCCAGCGCCACCACGGCATTGGACCTGTTGGCCCGGCCCGGCAGCGCCAGGTCCAGCGGGCGGGCCCGGCCGGACGGGTCGATCACCGCGTCCCCGGTGAGCACCCAGCTGACCGGCGGGCGCCGGTTGCCGCACTCGGGGCAGGACCAGTCGTCGCCCGCGCGCTCCAGATGGGCGCCGCAATGCGGACAGCACCACGAGTCGTCCCGCCAGCGCTGCCCCGCCGCGACCCAAGTGACCTGCCGTGACGCGCCGGCCGCCCAGGCGACCAGCGGGTCGTCGGCGTTGGCCACGACCCGGCAGCCGGGAGCGTTGCCCAGCGCCTCCCGCCAGCGGCGCGCAAGCAACCAGATCTCCGCCGCGCGGTCCATTTGGTCACGGCTCAGGTTCAGCAGCACCACCACCCGCGGCGAGGTCGCCTTGACCATGGCCGGGATGTACTTCTCGTCGGTCTCCAGCACGGCCAGCGGCGCGCCGGGCGCGCGGCTGAGCGCGGAGGTCAGGCCCGCCTCCATGTTCGCGCCGTAGATGTTCGAGGCGATCTCCTGGCCGAGCGGCCGCAGCGCCGCCGTGATCAGCCGCGTGGTGGTCGTCTTGCCGTTGGTTCCCGTGACCAGCACGACCCGGCGTCCCTGGGCGAGCAGCGACAGCAGATCGGGCTCGAGTCGCAACCCGATGATGCCGCCGATGACCGATCCGTCACCCTTGCCGGCCAGGCGGGACACGGTGGCGGCGGCACCGCCGACCGTGGTCGCGAGCCTCGCGCGCATCGGCAGCCTGGAACGGTGGTTGTTCTCCTCCATCGCGGCCGATGCTATCTGGTCACCGCCCGTCTCATGACCCGGTCAGCGCTTGCGCCAGTCCAGGCGTGCGGACGGCGGTCCCAGGTTGGGCTGCGGCCGGCTCGGCCCGGCCGGTGCGGCGCCGTCCGGTGCGGGCTGCTCCTCCGGCGCGGACGCCCGGAACGTACCCGCTTCGGCCAGCGGGGTCATCGTCGCGGCCGTCAGGCTGCCGATCGCCGGGTTGGCGTCGGCGAGGAACACGGTGCGTCCCGCCACGCTCGGGTAGCTCACGATCATCGCGGTGGGCGGCAGCCGCTGCAGTTCGCTGGCTTCGACGACGAACTCCCTGGACCGCTGGAGGGACTGTGCGAGCGACTCGTTGTCACCGGCGGCGAGCGAGGTCGATACACCCCACGCCGAGCTGGTGCTGATCCCCGCGGTCAGCGACTCGGAATCGCTGATCCCGCGTGATGTGCTCTTTTCACTCGACGAGGTCCTGCTGACGTCAGCCAGCGGCAGGAAACTGCTGCCCGCGGAACGGGCGCGGGAGCGGCCGCGGCCCCGGGACACCGATTCGGTGCCGGACCGTGATGCGGCGATCGAGGCGGATTCGCCGACGGTGCCGGTGTATGAGACTCCGGTCGTGTCCGTCACCGAGGTCCCGATCGTCTCGGTTAGCTGGGAGAGCACGAAACGGTGCTCGGTCCCGATCTGCTCGCTCGCCGCCTTCGCGTCCTCGGCATTGCCTAGTCGCATGAAGGCCACCGCGGCGTTCCCCCGGCCGATCCGCTGCCGCACCTGCGGCGGTATCGACCGGTATCCGAGCACCAGTCCCGACCTGGCGGTCTCGCAGGCATCGGTGAGCCGGTCGAGCACGTCGTCGCGCAGCCGTTCCGCGCCGAACAGGAACAGGGTGTGCTGCCACGCTCGCCCGGGCGGCGCCTGGCTGAGCAGATGAGTCAACGCGGTGATCACGAAGCTGCCCAGTATCTTCGCCGACAGCACGCCGACGCGCTTGTCCAGCGCGACCACGCGCAGCCTGCTACGCGCCAGCCCGCCGGGCTCTTGACCCGTGCCGACCAGCTTGCGCAGCTGTGACTCGATACCCAGTGCCCGCTCGAGCACCACCCGGTCGCTTGCTCCCTGTCCGAACAGCGTGCCGATCTGGCCGGCTTCCTGCTCGGTGAGCAGGCCCGCGGAGATGTCTGTTCGCACGTCGCCCACTTGGCCGAGCGCGCGCAGCCCGGCGGCCAGCCTGGCGACCGAGACGCCGTCGCCGCGATCGAGGACGCCCATGACCCGCTCGATGATCGAACTGTCGACCGCGAGCGATGACGGCGCGCCCTTGTCCTCGGCGACGCTGACCGCGAGCGCGAGGACGTCGGCGAGCTCGTCAGGGCCGAGTGAGGCGGTGAGGTCAAGCCGCGGCAGGTCGTGCGGCAGCACCCAGACCGCCGGGTTCAGATCGGACCGGACGCCCTGGGCGGCCTGGGCGGACGCCAGACCACGGGCGACGGCGACCAAGTCAGCGGCTATCGCGCCGCCGGACAGGTCCACGACGGTCACCTCACCGCCCGCGGCAAGCCGGTGGGCCGCGACCATGGTGACGAGCGCCGACCAGCCCGCCAGCGTTCCGCCGGCGACGTCCACCCGGTCCATCCCCGCCGGCAACGACGCCGCGAACCAGCGTTTCTGGTTGTCGTAGGCGAACCGGTGCCGCTGCCACTCGCTGACCTGCCGGGCGTGCTCGGCCTGCCACGCGAACAGGCGGCTTTCCTGGTCCGCGCGGAACTGCTCCACGCGATGCCGTTCGGCCGCGACGCGAACGCCGAGCGCGCGCTTGCCCTGCCAGATCGCGTAGCCGCTCAGCCCGCCGGCCAGCAGGCACGCGGCGATGGCCGGGGCGGCGATCACGACGGGCACCCAGCCGCCGACGACCGTGATGAGCAGGGCGAGGACGACGGCGACGGCGACCGCGGTGCCGATCCTCAGCGGCCTGCTGATCAAGTTCTCTTCCCGTTGCTGCGCCGCAAGCCAGGTGGCGGACAGCTGTTCTCGTTCGGGCGGCACCGGCCGCCGAGGCGGCGGGCCAGGATCCGGGTGCGGGGTCGCGTACTGCCAGCCCAGGTAGAGCCGGTCAGCGGGCGGACGGGGCAGCCCGGGCGGCGGCGTCATGGCTCCTATTCTCTTCCCTGTCGACTGAAACCAGCGGATCTTCCTCGTTATCGGAAAGCAACCGGTCTCCCCGCGGCAGTCGCGCGGGGACAGCCAGCGCTGGCCACACGAGCCGGTTTCGCGGCGAGTTGACCGCGAGCACGAACTCAGCCGCAGCTAGCGACAGCAGTGCCCGCGCCGGTACCGCAGGCCGCGGGATGAATTGCTGTCCGGCGGCTGTGGCGTCCGGCACCAGCCTCGCACCCGTGCGAGCCGCCAGGCTGGCTGCCGCCGTCTCGTCGGTCAGCCGGTGCACGATCACAGCGTTCATCGTGGCAGCCAGGTCCGCGGCGGCCGGGGAGGCCGAAGTCAGGAGCACTGGCAGCCCGGCGGTTGCTCCGCTGGCCACGAGCCGAGCCAGGGTTTCCGGCGGAAGACTGTCGCAACCGCAAAGCCAGCAGAGTCCGTCACCGTCGACGCCTATCTCGCGCAGGTCCTCCCCGACGGCGGTGATGTCGGCGCATATCAGGCGGGCAACGGCGGGATCATCGACGCGGAACAGCGCGGCGGAGCGTTCCCTAACCACTCGCGCGAGGTCGGCCCCCTGACTGCCTGGGCACAGCCAGCGGCCGGCGGCCGACCCGCGGACCGCGGCCAGCTTGCCCGCAGCGGAGTGCAACGCGGTCGGAGCCTCCTGCGCCGTTCGCGCGGACGTCGCGGCGAGGCCCGCGAGCAGGTCCCGGCGCCCTTCAGTCCCCGGCACCAGCGCGAACCGCGCCTGGAAGGCCTGCGGATTGAGCAGGTGCGCCACGTCGTCGAGAATCGCGGTCCTCGGATCGGCCGGTACCGCGTCGATCAGTTCGTAAACCGCGCGCAGGTAGGCTGCCGCACTCCCGGCGGACCCGTCGGCGGACCCGTCGGCCGCACCGTCCATGCCGAGCAGCGCCAGCGTCATGGCCAGCCGCCGGTCAGGGCCAGCCTGCCGAAACGGCTCGTAACAGCCGTCCGGGGCGCTTCCCTCGTGACGGAAATCAGCCGGTCCGAACGCCCACAGTGGTGTACCGGTCGCGGCACACGCGGCGGCCAGCGCACGCGCTATGCCCGCGTTCCCGCTCATGTCGAGCGCTATCACCGGCTTACGACGGCGCAGCGCGGAATGCACGACCTGAAGGCCCGTCAGCGTGACGGCCTCCGCCTCCGCACCGGTGACGAGGACTCCGCCGGATGCTTCCGGCCAGCTCAGCACCACCCGCGCACCCGTCGCTCGCGCGACCCCGAGGCAGCAGCCGTCCCTGGTAAGTACGCCTCCGGCGCCGATCGCGCGGCCGTTGAGAGCGGTTCTGACCGCGGCGAACGCACCAGGCCGGGGAGAAGGTACCTCCCACTCGTTGGTGTGCACCCAGTCCAGCCAGCCGACCAGCGCGGCCTCGGCGGAGGCCGCGATGAGCGCCAAGGGGGCTTGTCGCGGCAGCCAGTTCCCCGCGCCGGCGAATGCGCTTCCCGGGTGCAGGAGGTGGCTCAACGATCGTCCGCCCTGGCTCAGGTACGCCATGAGCTGGGCTGGCCCGGCCGTGAACCCGGTGGCCGCCGCCCGCGGCCCGATCGCCAGCGTCCAGACCGCGCCGGCCAGCGCGGGCACCGCCAGCCACCACAGCCGCCACCTGCTGGCCTTGCCCACACCAATGAAAGCGACGGCGAGAACGAGGGTCAGCTGCGCGAACAGCAGGTGCACCAGCAGCACGAGCACCGCGCAGGCCGCGATAGCCTCCCCGCGACGGGGGAGCTGTGTCGGAATCAGGTGACGGGCACGTCGTGGCATCGAGCCCGTCCCTGGCACCACCTCAGCCGGCATCCACTTTAGGTTGCCAGTAAGACACCGTAAGTGTCCAGAGACTGTCATAACGGGGCAAGACGAACTTGCCCCTCAAGTCCCGCCGGCCGGCTCGCCTCCCGGCAGGGAACCGCCGATCTCCACGACCACCCGGAACTGATCTGGCTTCAAAATGACCACTGTCAGACCGACCGGTGTGCTCGTCGCCGGATCGTCGAACCTGATCGTCACGGAGATTGCGGGCTGGCCGGGAACCAGCCGCAGGCTCCGTGCCACGGACGGCTGCGGCGGCGCCAGTTCGAGATCGACCGCCCGTGCGCAGGCCCGGTTGGATTGCGGGGTCCGCGCCGCGATCGAGCGGAGCGTCACTTCGAAGGATTCCAGGTCCTGGCCGACCATCTTGTCGGCCACAGCCTCCGGCACGTAAGCGGTCGAGATCGCGACGGGTTCGGCGCCAGCCGCCCACACGCACCGGACGATCCGCACCGGCGCATCCCCCTCGACGCCGAGCGCCCAGGCCACGTCCTGCGGAGCGGCGCGCTGTGACACATGCCTGGCCTGACAGGCGATCTCGCCGCCCATCGGATCGAGCCGGGTGCTGAGACCGCCGATCCCTTCCACTGGGATCAGGTATTCCGCCGGGCTGGCCCGGTAGAGCTGCCCGTCAGGCAATCTGCGGATGAGAGAACGACGGGTCAGTTCGCCGATCGCGGTGTCGATTTCCGCGACGCTCACGTTGTACCGCCGGGCGAGCGCGCTGCGCCTGGGCAGCCGCCATCCGGGCTCGCGGTGCACCAAGGCGGCCGCGATCCGGTCCGCGAGGACACTGGCGGCGACCCGCTGCGTCGGTATCTCGGTGTCCACCTCGACGAGCTTTCGCGGGCTGCTCGCACCCGGCGCGCTAGGTCCTCCGCCCTGACCAGGCACGTCGGCCAGATTCCTTCCACGTGGCGCGGCCGTACCGGGCACGGGACCACCCCGTGCTGGCACCTGATCGCTGCTCCCCCCGGAGCCAGAAGTCATCCCGCATATCGTCCATGACTGACCGCCAGGCCGACAGCGTAAGCGCCGACCCGCCAGGCCGACCCAGCGCACCACATGCCGCCCGTGCCTCCCGCCTGCTCAAGGATGGCGTGGCCATCACAGAAAAGGTCGCACTTGTCCGGCATATACCTTGTACTAGCGGGTACCCGACCGAAACAAATGGCAAAATCTCGCTTGTCCACGCCCATTGATATTCACCTTTGATGAACAACAGTTGAATGGGAAAGGACTAAAGGGTGTCCTTCTTCATGTCATGTAGGTGAACAAGGACCCGGTGCCCTAATTGGCACCATAAGGGCGGTGCGCGCACATCGGAGCCGGCGTTATGATCCTGCGGGGAACGGGACGGTCGCGGGCCGTCGTGGCCACGAGACCTTAGTCACAGCTCTGCCGGCGCCCGTTTGGCCCATGAGAAGCCCGTTTTATGCTGATCGGGTGCCGGAAGACACCAGAAGTTAGCTTTCTAGACGCCTACCGTTCACTTTCGATTCACAGATAAGCCCCGTCGGTCTCGGGAGACTGTAGATACCAGGCACCCCGGTTTGCACGGACCCCGGTCATCCGGGTTACCCTCGCCGGCGGAAACGGTAGATATCCACCAAGGAGAATCCAGATATGCGAATTCGAGGCGGAAAGCAGCTCACGGCGGGCGGCGCCGTCGCGGTGGCGGCTGTGGCCCTAGCGGCATGTTCCTCGTCACCATCCACGACGACGCCAGCGTCCGGCGGCACCACCTCGGCGCCAGCCACGTCGTCGACGGCGACCAGCGCGGCGGTCAGCGGCACGCTCAACGGCGCCGGGTCGTCGTTCCAGAACACCTACCAGGAGTCCGCCATCCAGGCGTTCAAGTCCGTCCAGTCGGGCATGACGGTCAACTACAACAGCGTCGGCTCGGGTACCGGGCGCACGGACCTGTCCAGTAATGTCGTCCAGTTCGCCGGCTCCGACTCGCCCATCCCCTCCACGGAGACGGCGGACTTCAAGGGCAAGACGGTGCTGTACTTCCCGGTCGTGATCGGCCCGATCACGATCTCGTACAACCTGACGGGCGTCAGCGGCCTCAAGCTCGACGCGTCGGTCCTCGCGCAGATCTTCTCTGGCAAGATCACGAACTGGAGCAACTCGGCGATCAAGTCGCTGAACCCGGGCGTGAACCTGCCCAGCGAGGCGATCACCCCCGCCGTCCGCTCGGACTCGTCGGGTACGACACAGAACTTCGCCCTGTTCCTGCAGACGGCCGCGCCGAGCGACTGGTCGCTGGGTGACAGCTCGACGGTCAAGTGGCCCTCCAACGCCCGCGCCGGCGCCCAGAACACCGGTGTGGCGCAGATCATCAAGTCCACCCCCGGCGCCATCGGGTACGTGGACTACGCGGACGCCAAGGCCTCGGGCCTGAACTACGCGTCCATCGAGAACAAGTCCGGCAACTTCGTCGCCCCCTCGACGACCGCGGCTTCGGCCTCGGCCGCGGGCGTTACGGTCGCCTCGAACCTTACGTTCCACGCGGTCTGGGGATCCGGCGCGCAGGCCTACCCGATCACCTACCAGTCCTGGGTGCTGGTCTACGAGATGCAGCCGAACGCCAACGACGTCGCGATGCTCAAGGCCTACATCGGCTACCTGATCGGTGACGGCCAGAGCCTGCTCCCCTCACTGGGCTACGCGCCGCTGCCCTCGAACATCGACTCGATGGCCAAGGCGCAGCTCAACCAGATAACCTCGTAACGATGAGTTTTCTGATGCGGAAAGACAACATCGGTCCGTCATCATGAGCGTGGAAACGCGGGCGGATTCGGCCATCCCGGCCGAGTCCGCCCATCCCTTGAAGCACAGTCGGCCGCTCGGCGACCGGCTGTTCGCCGCCCTTGCGCTCGCGGCCGGACTGCTGGTGCTGGTGATCCTCGTACTGATCGCCGTCTCCACAAGCCAGCAGGCCTCGTCATGGTTCAGTGCCGAGGGCCTGAAGATCTTCTCGGACAACTGGAACCCTGGGGCCAACGACTACGGCGTCCTGGCGTTCATCTACGGCACGGCCATCACGGCGGTGATAGCTGTCGTCATCGCCGTGCCGGTCAGCATCGGCATCGCGCTGCTGCTGACCGAGGTGGTACCACGCCGCCGGTCCGCGCCGATCGTGTACGTGGTCGACCTCCTGGCGGTGGTTCCCTCCGTGGTCTGGGGCCTGTGGGGGATCCTCGTGTTCGCGCCATGGGTCCAGCACATCTACAACTCGATAGCCTCTGGCGTCAACGGCATCTGGGTGCTCGGCTTCCTGTTCGGCGGGCAGAACATCAGCGGTGCATCGTTCTTCACCGCCGGCCTCATCCTGGCCTTCATGATCACGCCGATCGTGACCTCGCTCTCGCGCGAGGTGATCGCGACGACGCCGTCCATCGACAAGCAGGGCGCGTACGCGCTCGGCGCTACCCGGTGGGAGATGATCCGCGGTGTCGTCTGGCCGCACAGCCAGGGCGGGGTCGTCGGGGCCATACTGCTGGGTGTGGGCCGGGCCATGGGCGAGACAATCGCCGCGGCGCTGGTGATCGGCTCGTCGCCCACCATTACCTCTCACCTGTTCGCGCCCGGTTACGACATGCCCGCGGGCATCGCGAACTTGTTCGGCGAGTCAAGCGGCATTTTCCGTGCGTCGCTGATGGGTATGGGTGTGCTCCTGTTCGTCATCACGATCGTCATCAACGTCCTCGCCCGCGGAGTCGTGGAACGCTCCGCCCGACGCTCACGGGGTGCCTGATGGCCGTTACCGCTCAAGCGCCGGGCGGGCCGCAGAATATCGACCTGCGAGAGCCACCTTCCTGGCGGCGCACCAAGAACCGGCTCATGACCGTCCTCATGGTGCTCGCGTTCGTGATCACCATCGTCCCCCTTGGGTTCGTCCTCGTGACGGTGATCGCCAAGGGCGCCTCGGTCATCAGCTGGCAGTTCCTGACCAGTGGGATCCCGCCGAACGTGCTGCCCGCGAATGTGGGCGGCATGGGGCCGGCGATCGTCGGGACGCTTGAGATCACCGCCCTCGCCACGGTCATCTCGGTGCCGCTCGGCGTACTCGGCGCGATCTACATCAACGAATACGGCGGCAAGGGCATCCTGGCGCGGATCGTCCGGTTCATGTCCGACGTCATGACCGGCGTCCCGTCGATCATCATGGGCCTGTTCATCTTCACGCTCTGGACCCTGCACTTCCAGTACTCGGGGCTGGGCGGTGCGCTCGCGCTGGCCTGCCTCATGCTGCCGATCATCATCCGCTCCAGCGAGGAGATGCTGAAGCTGGTGCCGGATGCCCTGCGGCAGGGTAGCTACGCCCTCGGCGCCAGCAAGGCCCGCGTGACGGTGACGGTTGTCCTGCCGGCCGCGATTGGCGGCATCGTCAGTGGCGCGCTGCTCGCGGTCGCCCGCGCCGCGGGCGAAACCGCGCCGCTGCTGTTCGTGATCGGCATCGTCACCTCGGTGAACAAGAATGTGTTCAGCGGCCCGACCACATCGCTGCCCAGTCAGATATTCCAGAACGCCACACAGCCGTACACGGGCGCTCAGGCCCGCGGCTGGGGGGCGGCGCTCACGCTGGTCGTCATCGCGTTCATCTTCATGATCACCGCCCGCCTTGTCACCGCCCGGTTCGCCAAGTACTCGAGCTAGGAACAGCCATGGAAGAGTCTCAGCAGGACGTTGTCACCAAGGCCGAGCGAATGGCAGGCACCGAGCCGCTCATCAGGCAGCCGGCGGTAGCAGCCGGCACCGGCAACGTCATCTTCGACGTGCGGGACATGGCGGTCTATTACGGCGCGTTCAAGGCCGTGACTGACGTCACGATGCCGATCTACGAGAATGAGATCACGGCGTTCATCGGCTCGTCAGGAAGCGGCAAGTCCACGGTGCTGCGGGCGTTCAACCGGATGAACGACCTCATCCCCGGCGCCCGGGTGGAAGGCGAGATGTACTACCGAGGCGCCACGCTGTACGGCAAGGACGTCTCCCCGATCGCGGTGCGCCGGCGCATCGGCATGGTCTTTCAGAAGCCCAACCCGTTCCCGAAGTCGATCTACGACAACGTGGCGTACGGACCGCGCATCAACGGCGAGCGCAACAAGAAGAAGCTGGATGAGATCGTGGAGCGCTCGCTGCGCGCTGCCGCGCTGTGGGACGAGGTGAAGAACCGGCTGAAAATGTCGGGCTTGGCGCTGTCCGGCGGCCAGGCGCAGCGGCTGTGCATCGCGCGGACCATCGCCGTCGAGCCCGACGTGGTGCTGATGGACGAGCCCGCCTCGGCCCTCGACCCGATCTCGACCGGCGCCATCGAGGACCTGATGCGCGAGCTCAAGTCCCGGTACACGATCGTCATCGTCACCCACAACATGCAGCAGGCCACGCGCGTCAGCGACCGCACCGCGTTCTTCTACGTGCTGACGGACAGCAAGAGCGACACCCGCACAGGCGTGCTCGTTGAGTACGGGCCGACCAAGCAGATCTTCGAGGACCCGCGCGACCCCCGCACCCAGGCTTACGTCACCGGCCGGATGGGGTAAGTAAGCCGCTCAGATCCCGTCCGGCAGCCCGGCGGATCCCGCCAGGTACACCACCCGTCGGGAGACGTTGACCGCGTGCGCCCCGAGGCGCTCGAAGTCGCGTGCCGCCAGCGTCATCTCCATCGTCACGGGCACCGCCATCTGCCCGGACGCCAGCTCGGCGATCAGGCTCGCATGGAGTTCGTCCATGTCCTCGTCCCGCTCACCGAGCGCGATCGCGGCGGACCGGTCGCGCTGGTACCAGGAATCGGCCGCCTGCCGCCACATCTCGGAGGCGAGGGTGCCCATGCGCTCGACGAGCCCGCGGGTTCGCGCCGTGAGGTCGTTGCTGAGAATGTGGGCGGCCCTGGTCGCGATCTGCATGACGAGGTCGTGGGAGCGCTCGAGCTCGGGCACGATGCGCAGCACCGAGAGCAGGAAGCGCAGATCCGAGGCCACCGGCGCCTGCAGCA
>Ga0210390_10000275_pt1 | contig 56878 bp, 39 predicted proteins | sample IncBWH11OmetaG_FD_161050 | JGI IMG/M metagenome (GOLD analysis project Ga0210390, IMG submission 161050) | Forest soil microbial communities from Barre Woods Harvard Forest LTER site, Petersham, Massachusetts, United States - Inc-BW-H-11-O ... | reverse complement strand
AGCGGCGTTCTTGGGGTCGAGCTTGACGGCGCCCTCGAATTTCTCGATGGCGGATTTGAGCTCGCGCTTTCGCCACAACTGCCAGCCTTCGGCCGACAGTTCGGCGGCCTTCTCTTCCGAGTCGCCCGCAACGGCCGTCGAGTCGAGCCGCACCGCGACAGTCGACGAAACGACAATCGCCGCCACCACCAGGGCCAGGACGGCAAAACCGGCGCCGATCAAAATCTTGCGACGCAAACGCCGGCGGTCTTCACTCTTGAGCGAAGAGACGAGCAGATCGTCGGCTCGCCGCACGGCATCGTCGAGACGCGCCTGTTCGAGGTTCGATTCCGAGTACGGAGGATTCGAGTTGTGTGCCGACATGATTCTTCTTCCTTTGGACCACCGCGAAGAACGGCGATCGTCATTGCGAGAATCAGACGCGAGTGATTGGAACGGACTCTTAGATTCGTTTAATCAGCCGGGCCGCGCTCTCGGCGGTGGTCTTTCCCGGTTCGATGGCGTCGAGCAAGTTGCCGCGCACGCGTTGTGTCTTGGCGATCTCGCCGCGGAGGGCCTCGATCACCTTGTCGAGCCGCGAACGAATCGTCGGATACGAAACGCCGACCTGCTCGGCAATCTCCTTGAGGTTGCCGCCGGCCAGCAAAAACATCTCGATGAATCGCTGGTGCTCGACCGGCAGGCCGGCAATGCGCGACATGGGAAACTCGGCCGTGATCGACACCCGGCACCCGCCGCAGGTCATCTGCGTCACCGCCATGGGCGTGCCGCAGTAAGGACATTCGTTGCTGACGCTGGAGTGGGGGAGGGATTCAGTCACGGCTTTGTTTCTCGCACCCAGGTTATCCAATAACTCAATAAAATCAATATTAAATCAGTAATTTTTTCGTTTTATCAACAACAGCCTCCGGCGCCGGGCGGTCACTGCCGACTTGACGCCGTCCTCCGAGCGACTTGAAATCAACTCTCCGTGATTACCCCCCGCCCCGGCCGCACGCAGAACGTTGCAATAAGGTCTCGCCTCCATGAAAGCCGTTGCCGTTCGTCCCGGCAGAAAAAATAGCGTCCATCTCACCGACGTGCCGATGCCGCGGTTGGATGATGTGCCGGGCGGGCGCGGCGTGTTGGTCAAGGTGCTGAGGATCGGCGTGGACGCCACCGATCGCGAGATCAACGAGGCGCTCTACGGCAACGCGCCGCCGGGCGATGACTTTTTGGTGCTGGGGCACGAGTCGTTTGGCCGCGTCGAGGCGGTCGGCCCCAAGGTCACTCATGTAAAGCCGGGCGACTACGTCACGTGCACCGTGCGGCGGCCCGGCCATTCGATCTTCGACCAGATCGGCCGCTCCGATATCACCAGCGAGGAAATTTACTACGAGCGGGGCATCAATCTGCTGCACGGTTTTATGACCGAATATTACGTCGACGATTGCCAGTTCGTGGTGCGGATGCCCGTCGGGCTCAAGCATCTGCACATTCTGGCCGAGCCGATGAGCTGCGCCGCCAAGGCCGTGCAACAAGCGTACGAAGCCCAGCGCCGCCTGCAGGTGTGGGAGCCCAAGCGGGCCTTCGTCACCGGTGCCGGGCAGATCGGCCTGCTCTCCACGCTGATCCTGCGGCTGCGCGGGCTCGAGGTCTACACGGTCGCCCGCACGCCCCAGCCGTGCCGAAAGGCCGAAATTGCCGAGGGATTCGGCGCGCACTACATCAGCACGCGGGAGACGCCGCTCGCCCAGCTGGTGGAGCGCGTAGGCAAGCCCGACTTGATCATCGAGGCCACGGGCAGCAGCGCGGTCGCCTTCCAGGCGATGGAAATCATCGGGCACAACGGGGTCGTCGTTTGGACGAGCATCACCGGCGGCCAGCGGTCGATCGAGATCCCGGCCGACAAGGTGAATCTGAGCTGGGTCTTGGGGAACAAGCTGCTCGTCGGCTCGGTGAACGCGAACTTCCGCCACTTCGAGATGGGGATCGCCGACCTGGCGCTGGGCGAAATGACCTATCCCGGTGTGATCGAGCGGATTCTGACGAACCCCGTCGACGGCCTCGAGAATTACCACGAGATGATGCGGCTGCTGATGGAGGAGCAGGCGCTCAAGGTGTTCGTCAACGTGGCCGAAGCCTGACGCGAGCGCCGCAGCCGGGCGCAAGCGTCACTCGTCCTTGAAGTGTTCCTGCGCGTTTTTGGGAATCCGCGCCAGGCGAATCCGCCAGTAGATCCCGGCCGCCAGCAGCAAGACGACGATCGCGATCATTCCCAGTTCGATGGGTCCCAAGTCTCCGATATGCATGGCCGCCTCCCTATAACCGAGTGAGCCAGTGCACGTTGGACCTGGCCCGCTCAGTATAACGCCGGGCACGCCGCGTTAGATCACAAAGTCGGTCCGGCGGCCGAGAATGCGGTCGATCAGGTCCTGCGAGAGGTCGATCGCGACGGCTGTGTCGCGGCTGAAATCGGTCGGATTGATGCCGCAATAGACGGACCACGGCCCCAGATGTCTCCACCGGCCGGCGCGGTGGGGCTCGCTGGGCAGCACGGGGGTCGTGCAGCGATTGCAACCGATGGTTGAGTACCCCTGCGCATGCAGCGGATTGACGATCACCCGATGCCGGGCGACGTATTCTTCCATCTGCGCGTCGGTCAGGTTGACGAGCGGATTGATCCGCAGGCAGTTCATCTCGGGATCGACGGCCAAAATGGGGCAGGCTTCGCGCTGGCCACCTTCGCCACGCCGCAAGCCGCCCAACAGCGCGTCGAATTGGCCTTTGACGGTGAGCAGCGGCTCGTTCTTGCGCATGTGGCAGCATTGCTGCTGCCCCTCGGTCGACAGGTACAGCACGCCGTATTGCGCCGTCTGCTCGGCCATCGACTGGCGGGGCTTGAGCGTGACCACCTCCATGCCGTATTCCCGCGCGATGCGGTCCCGCGTCTCGAGCGTCTCCTCGAACATCACTCCCGTGTCAACAAACACGACCTTCATCGACGAGCCCATCTCGTGCAGCATGTGGCACATGACGCTGCCCGCTTTTTGCATGGCCGACAGGGCGGCCACGCGGGTGCCGAAGACGTCGCAGGTCCAGCGGATCAATTCCTGCGGTGTGCGCTCCTCGAAGGTCTGGTTAATTTCAATGAGGTCCGCTTGCGTAAACCTCGCCATCCGAACCTTTCCAAATTCACAAAAATCGACTGAACGGCCTACTGGCGGCCTCATTGTAGAACGTACGAGTTATTGCTGTCACCTCCCGTTGCCGGAGACTCTCGATTGCAGTGCGTCCCCAGCTGAGGGAGAAAGAATTTGGCACTAAGTGCCGTCTGCGATGAGAATTAGGAGCGGGCGGCGGCCCACGGCACGCGTGGGAAACCGGTGGCCGAGCGGGGAACGCGGGAACCGATCGACTAAGCCACCGGCCCTCGGGTCCGCCCGTGGACGAACCATTCGCACACGGATGACATTCAGCCGCGCGGGGGCCTAGAATAGCCGTTTCGCGGGGTGCACGTCCTCATCATCGCCGTTCATCCGCATTCGTTTGAGCCGTACCGAAACCAGTCAGCCGAACGATCGGCACATACAATCGAGGTTGTCCGATGAATCGCCCGCTTTGGGGGATTTTGTTGTTGCTCAGCATGCTGGCGGTCGTGTCGGGCTGCTCGTCCGACTCGAAGTCGGAGCCGGGCGTGAAGACCGATCCTGCCTCTCCCGACGCTGCCACAGCCGCGGCCGGCGGCGCCCCTGCCGGCGGCAACCCGCTGGGGGCCGGTCGTTTGCTCTCCGACAACGTGAGCAAGAAACCGTCGCTTGAGGGCAAGTGGATCCTGTTGTTCTTCGAGCGGATGTCGGGCGTGGAAGTGCCGGCCGCCCTGTTGGACATCTCCAAGGGGTCCAACGGCAAGCTGAAGCCGATCGTCAAAGGTTACGGCAAGATGCTGACGAACCCGCGTTTGCGCCGGGCCGAGGCCACCGATAAAACGCTGCACATGGCGCTCGAGATGACCGTCGCCACGGTGGGGCCCAATCGCCAGCCGACGCATGATACGAAACTGCTCGACATCCAGATCGATCTGCAGAACGGCTTGGCTCGCGGCAGCGCCCAGTTCGAGCCGATGGACGCCTTTGCCATAATGCTCGTCCCGACCGAGCTCGACAACATTCAGAGCTTGACCCCGGTGCAGTTGCCCGAATCGGCCGATCTGCAGTCAAGCAAGGAGGCAACGCCCGAGCAGGCCATGGAGCAGCTCTACTCGTTCGTTCACGCGCATCCCGACAGCCCGCTCACGCTCGAGATGTATCCCTACGTCTTCCGGGGCGCGCCGGCCAAGAAGCTGGACGAAGCCGCCATTAACGCCGAGGCCGACAAGTACGCGGAATTGGCGCAGCGCTGGTCGCCGCGGCTGGGCTTCAAGTCGCGGATCGACGTGGCCGCCGCGCTGATTCCCACCGGCTACATGCCCAAGGCCTCGCTCAAGCAGATCGAAATCGCCCAGAAAAATCTGACGGAGGAACGCATTCCGGTCTGGAAGCAGCTGCTGGGCGACATGAAGGACGCCGTCCTCTCCAACCTGGCTCTCACCCAGATTCAAGACGGCACGCCGGAAGAAAAAACGAAGGCCGCCCAAACGCTCCGCGAGCGGCTCAAGCTGCAGCCGTTTAACCCCATCGCCTTGTACGAGCTGGCCCGCTACGACGAACAGCAGGGCAAGAAGCAAGAGGCGCTCCGCGGGTATGCCGAAGTCGCGGTGCTGCCGATGTTCGACGTCATGCTCGACACGATGTGGAAGCAGGACCAGTCGCAGCACGATCCTCCCAAGCAGACGGCCGAAACGCTGTGGAAGGGGCTGCACGGCGGCAAGCTCGACGGCTTCGACGCCTACCTCGACAAGGTCTACGCGGAGGCGATGCCCAAGGGCAAAGGCAAGAAAGTCGAGCCTCGCTCGAAGCAGACCGACAACCGCGTCGTGTTGTGCGAGCTCTTCACGGGAGCCGATTGCGGTCCCTGCGTGGCGGCCGACGTCGCCTTCTCAGAATTGGTGAAGAACTACGCGCCCAGCGAAGTGGTCGCGCTCGAATATCACGAGCACATTCCCCACCCGGATGCGCTCGCCAACAGCGATACCGAGCAGCGGTTCCAGTTCTATTTCCCGGAACGCGGCGGCACGCCGACGTTCGTGATCTCGGGCAAGCCCGTGCAGGTGGGCGGCTATTTGCACCAAGCAGAGGAGGTCTACTCCACGCTCCACGGGCAGGTCGACCTGATGCTGCTGCGAAAGACGACCGTCCGCATCGACCTCAAGGCTCAGACCAAGGACGGCGCGGTCGCCGTGACGGCCGAAGCGAACGGCTCCTTCGCCGCGACCGACCCGGTGCGTCTGCGGCTCGTGCTGGCCGAGGAGCGCGTCGGTCTGCGGGGATCCAACGGCGTCCGCGAGCACGACATGGTGGTTCGCGCGATGCCGGGAGGCACCTCGGGCATCGAGCTCAAGGACGGCAAGCTCCGTTACGAGGGAAAGATCGACATCAGCAAGATCAAGCGCGAGCTCGACGATTACCTGCGGGCTTACGAAGAGGCGAACAAGACCACATTCCCCCTCAAGCCGCTCGATCTGTCGCACCTGCGCCTCGTGGCCTTCGTACAGAATGACCAGACGAAAGAGGTCTACCAGGCCGCCTCGATCCCATTCCCGACCGGGTCGGCTCCCGCAGCGGGGAAGGCGCAGGCCTCGGCCGAAAAGACGAAAGGCGCGGCTCCCGCCGTCAGCAAGGCCTCACCGTGAGGCGGCCGGGAGCGCGGCGTCGGCTCTGGGCCGTGCGAATTGCGGTCGCGGGACTTGCAACCGTGTTACTCGCGGCCGCGGCGTTGGCGAGCGAGGCTCGCGCAACTGAGACGCCGTCCCCAGCGAAAGACGCCCCTCCCAAATCGCTCGACCCGCGGCTCAAGATCGAGCTGTTCGCCGAGCAGCCGCAGATCGTCACGCCGACCGACCTGGCCGTCGACTACCATGGCCGCATCTGGGCGATCGAGTGCAACACGCACTTCCGGCCGGCCGGCTACAAAGGCCATCCGACCGACCGCATCCTCGTCTTCACGCCAAAGCCCGAGGGCGGCCGGGCCGGCACACCGCAGGTCTTTGCCGACGGCTTCACGCACGCGATGAGCATCGCCGTGCCCTACAAGGACGGCGTGTACGTCGCCACGCGGCGTGAGGTCTTTCATCTCGTCGACAAAGACGGCGACGGCAAGGCGGACGAACGCCGCTCGATTTTGAAGCTGGAAACGAAGGGCGACTACCCGCACAACGGCCTGGCCGGCTTCGCCACCGACGGCCTGGGCTACATGTATATCGGCCTGGGCGAAAACCTCGGGGCCGACTATCGGCTGGTCGGCACCGACGGCCGCGCGATTTCCGGCGGCGGCGAAGGAGGCAGCCTGTTCCGCTTCAAACCGGACGGCACCGACCTCACGCTCTGGGCGACCGGCTTTTGGAATCCGCACGCCTCGTGCGTCGACGCCTTCGGCAATATGTTCACCGTCGACAACGACCCGGACGATCGCCCGCCCTGCCGCTTGCTGCACATCATTCCCGGCGGCGACTACGGCTACCGCTTCCGCAACGGCCGCCGCGGCATTCACCCCTTTACGGCCTGGGACGGCGAGCTGCCCGGCACGCTGCCGATGGTCTGCGGCACGGGCGAGGCTCCGTCGGGAATCATCGCTTACGAGTCCGACACCTTCCCCGAGGAATATCGGGGCAGCCTCTTGGCCTCGTCGTGGGGCGATCACCGCGTCGATCGCTTCCGCCCCAAGGCCAAGGGAACGTCTTTCAGCGCGAAGCTCGAACCGCTGATTGTCGGCGGAGAAAACTTTCGGCCGGTTGGTGTCGCCTTGGCTCCAGACGGTACCGTCTATTTCACCGACTGGGTGCTCAAGGATTACAACGTCCATGGCAAGGGCCGGATTTGGCGGATCGCGCCGAAAGAGCCGATCAAGAAAGCGGTCGAGGATCTTGCGGCGCTCGACAAGCTGTTGCTTTACGACCTCACACGCAAGATCGAATCGCCGCGTATGGATGTGCGACGGCGTGCTGTAGAACTGATCACCCAGCGCGACTCGGGTTACTGGGGGACGAATCCGTCTGATTCTCCCCGCTATGTCTGCGAGCAGACCTGGGCGGTGTTCCGACATACGCTGTCTGAGCAATCGAAGGATTTTGCCCACCCGCTGCGATCCAATCTCAAGAACGTCGAGATGCCGTTTCTGTGGCCCGATTCAAAGGTTCTGTGGCCCGAGTCAAGAGCCCTCAATGCGCGTCCAGACGACGCCTTGCTTACGGCACTCAAGCACCCTGGGGGGATCAATCACTGTTGCGTGCTGCTCGGCCTCGTCAGCCGAGAGCCGCCGCTTGCAACGGCCGACCCCGCCCTTCTGGCGAAAATCCTGGCAGGCGGCGACAGGTTTGTGTTCGCGGCCGTAGTCCAGGCACTCACGCATCACCAAGGGCTCTCGCCCAAGCTCGTCGCGGGACAGCTCCGAACCGAACAGACACCGTTCCCCGACGTGCGGCTGGCGATGCTCTTGGCGGCCCGAGCAAGCGACGGAAGCGATTGGGCCAAATGGGTATTGCCGATCGCGTTTCGTGACCCCGATCTCCGTGTGAGGTTCACTGCCATTCAATGGGTCGGCGAGGGACGGCTCGCGGCGTTTCGCGGCGAGATCGAACGAGAACTCGAGAACTCGAAGACCACGGCCGACCTTTTCGAGGCTTCGCTGGCTTCTCTCGAAATGCTCGACGGCGTGAAGCGGAAGCCGGGGAACGAATTCGCGGGGGCTGATTACGCACTTCGCCTGGCGTGCGATGCGAAAGTCGCCGACAACGTGCGGGCGATGGCGCTCAAAATCGTGCCGCTCGATCACAAGAAGCTTTCGTTCGAGCAGCTCACGGGCCTGATGAAAGACGGCGGGCCGCTGTTGCGGTTCGAGGCGCTGCGGACGTTCCGCAATCTGCCCTTCCCGCAAGGCCCCAAAATCGAACGGGGGCTGGCGCTCGACGAGCACGCGGACAAAGCTCTGCGGCTGGAGGCGATTGCCGGCCTCGCGATTGCGCTCGAACGTGACGAGCATGATGCCGCCACCATCGCCGCGTTACGCCGGCTGTTGACCGGAGCCGACCCTGATCTCGCGGGCGAAGCCTTGCGAGCGCTGCGCCGCTCGGCTCGCAACCCCGACGTGCGCGCCGACCTCAAGGGCTTGTCGTCCCGCCTCGAAGCGCATCCGGCGCAGGGTGCAACGCACACGGTGGCTGACCAGGTCGCGGTGGCGTTGCGGTCCTCCGATCTGCTCGTGCCGAAAGAGCTCGCAGCGCTGACGACGCCGCGGCCGAATTCGGTCGACGAGCGGATCCAGGTCGCGGCGGACGGCGGCGATCCCGAGGCGGGGCGGCGGCTGTTCGACTTCCCAAATTCGGTCGCCTGCTACCGCTGTCACACGGTGCACGGCCGCGGCGGCAAGATCGGGCCCGATCTCTCGATCATCGCCCGCGCTTCGGATCGAAAGAAACTGGCGGAGTCGATTTTGCGGCCGGCCAAGGAGATCGCGCCGCAATATGCGACCTGGTCGTTCGTCATGCACGACGGAAAAACACTTTCCGGCGTGCTCGTCTCCGAAGATCGGGAGGGGCACGTCCGCATCGGCAGCGCCGACGGGCACATCACCGAAGTCCAGACGTCGGACATCGAGGAGCGCGTGGCGCAAAAAACGTCGATCATGCCCGAGCGACTGACCGACCTGCTCACGGTCGGCGAGTTCCGCGATCTGATTGCCTTCCTCGCGACTCTGAAATAATCGTAAGGTCGGGTCTTTTTGTCCCTTCGCGCCTTTGCGGCCGCCCGCGCCCACCCGCCTGACAGAACGCGCGTTCAGACATTGGCCTGTGCCTCGGTGCGGGCGGAATTTCCCCCCCATTCGGAACCGCTTGCCTGAGATCTTGGGCGAAATCTCGCGTCCGATTTCCAAACGAGCACTATCGTTGTAGCGATGTCGCGTCGCAACGCGATGGGGCAGCCGTGCGGGAGCGTCCCGACGGCCGCACCGGAAGTCCGCCGACGGGCCTTCGGGTTCGATTGAGCGCAGAGTAGACGATGTTTGGATTTCTGTTTCATAAACGGCGCGACGAGGTCATGCGGGTGCTGCATGGCCGCGTGAACCGTGCGCACGCACGGGCCATCGCGGTGCAGAATATCCGTGGCGCGACCCGACAGATCTTCAACGAGGTCGTCTGGGCCCTGCCCTGCGAATCGCCCGATAAGGCCGATTTCTCGCAGCTGTTCCCCGCCATCTGCCGCGACTTGTGCACGCAGGGAATCGGCATCTTTGTCACCACGCCGGTGACCGAGCCGCACATGATCATCGGCCTGCGGGACGAATCGGAGCCGCGCTTCCTGTCCTGCACGGTGAAGCACATTTCGTCGCTGGGGTGCGGCTTTTATCACGTCGGCCTCTTTCCCGACGAAGTGATGAGCCTCAGCCGCGAGCAGATCAAGGCGATGTGCCAGGCGCTGGAGCGTTACACGGACGAGGAAGCCTGCTGCCAGGTTCCCGCCGCCGCGACGTAAGCGGACGCGCTGAGTACACCGCTGACGCGCGAGCCACTCTCACAGTGCCTCGGGGCGATACTGTCCGGTAATCCAAAGTGTGTACTTCTCTTCGATCGCTTCGAATTTCCGGGACGCTCACACCGCCCCGGCGCGAGCGGACGGCGCGATAACTGGATCGCACAACGCAGCGCAAACGAGCGCGCGGCGAGAGATGCGAAGTAGCAGACGCTCAGGAAGAGGCGCGAGAGAAATGGGGGCCGCTGGGCGGCGCTACTTCTTCTCGTTCTCGGCCTTCTTCAGCCCGGGCACTTTGATCGCCGTCACGATCACCGACGTGTAGTGCTGGCGGTGGCCGGTGTGGCGCCGCGAATTCTTGCGCTTGCGGAACTTGCCGATCTCAAGCTTGGGCCCGTTGACCTTCGGTCGCACGACGGTCGCTTCGACGAGGGCTCCCGAGATGGCCGGGGTGCCGATCGAGCTGGGGCCGCCGCCGTTGGCCAAAAGCACCTGCTCGAACTTGATCGCGGCGCCGGCTTCGACCCCTTCGCGATAGTCGATCAGGAAAGTTTCCCCTTCCTGGATACGGAACTGGCGGCCGCTTTCGGCAATGACTGCAAACATGGCTTTTCGATCGTTTCTGGTCGTCCGGAGAAAGTCGTCCGGCAGGGTCGTCCAGGAGGGAGAGATCCGGTAACGCTGGGCCGGCTCAACCGTCCTTACAAGGAGTTCCACATTGTAGCGGCTTCCCCGCGAGCTTCAATGCGACCCGACGGGGGGCGACGGGGCGCCGCCGGAGGTTCGGAGAGCCGACCGTCACGGCCTTATTATCACAGTTTCCCAGGGAGGCCGGCGACGGGAGCCGGGGGTCCGCAATCCGACAAAAAAGAACGGGTTCGCTCGCCAGAAGTCTGCGAGCGAACCCGTTATCGTTCCAGAACCAAGCGTCTGCACGGGGCAGACACCGGGTCGCGACGGCATTAGGCCTTCGGCTTCGGAGCCGGCTCTTCCGGGGGAGGAGCAGGAGCAGCCTGGACCGGGGCGTGTGACGGAGCCATGACGCCAGGAGCACCGCAAGACGGCGCGGCCGGAACCGCACAGCTCGGAGCATAGGAGGCACCACAGCAGGTCGCAGCCGGAGCCGCACAGGTCGGCGCACAGCTGCTGCAGGCCATCGGGGCCGGAGCACCGCAGCTCGCCATCACCGGCGCACCGCAACCGCCGCAGCCACCGCTGTAGCCGCAACCGCAGCCGTGGTGGTGCACGTGGCAGTGGTGGGCGTGGTGGTGGCAGCCACAGCCGCCGCCGCAACCGCCGTAGCTGGCGCCGCAGCCGCCGCCGCAGCCACCGTCGAACGAGAACAGGCTAGCAGACGCCGGGCTTGGTCCAGCGACCAAGAGCGCCGCTCCGGCCACGATGGCCAGAAGCAAAGTCTTGCGAAGCATCAGCGATCTCCTCATCTTTTGAAGTTTTGAGACGCGTAAACTCGGTGGAACATCTTCTGCCCCAGGAAGCCCGACGACTCGTGCCGCCGTGTTCCGGGCGTCTATCAAAAAGTCCGGCTCGGAACCGCAAATCGCGCGCCCGGCAATCGGCGTAATCTGCGATATCTATGCCGATGGAGCGCTGTGAAAATGCGGAGTCTGTAAAAGCTTTGCCGACGACCGCATTCAAAATAACAATTCCCATCCGCTTGTCAAACCATAAAGACCCAAAAATCCGAGGGTTTTCGCGCCTCGGTCAACTGCCAGCCAGATTGCCTATTTTAAACCCAGGCGACTTGTTTTGAGACCAAGCGGGCCCTCTCTTGCCCAGTTTGCAGGACTACGACTAAATGGAGAAACGATCGTCGCTCGCCGCGAGTGACCATGCGCCGCTCCCCGCGGCGATCATTCACTAACCAAGTTGGTCTTTCGACAGCGACTTTCTGATGCCCCTTGAGCCTGCTCTCCCTTCCTTCGCTCCGCTGGCATGGAGGTTCCGCGAGCAGACTTGGCAACTTGGGGGGTTTCCCAAGTTGATGGGCATTGTGAACGTCACGCCCGACAGCTTTTCGGACGGCGGCCAATTTCTCGACCCGGCCCGCGCCGTTTTCCAGTCATTGCAGCTCGTCGCCGACGGCGCCGATCTGTTGGACATCGGCGGCGAGTCGACGCGCCCCGGCGCGACGCCCGTGTCGGCCGACGAAGAAATCCGCCGCGTCGTCCCCGTCATTGCGGAGGTCGCACGGCGCACGCCGGTCCCTGTTTCGATCGACACCACCAAGGCGGACGTCGCCCGGCGGGCGCTCGACGCCGGGGCCGCGATCGTCAACGACATCTCGGGACTGCGATTCGACCCGGAAATGGCACCGGTCTGCGCCGCCGCGCAGGCGGGCGTCGTCTGCATGCACATGCAGGGGACGCCGCAAACCATGCAGGACGACCCGCGCTACGCGGACGTCGTGGGCGAGATTTCCGATTTTTTGGCCCAGCGTCTGGCCGCCTTGGCGGAGCGCGGAGTCGAGCGGGAGCGAGTGGTGCTCGATCCGGGCATCGGCTTCGGCAAGACCCCCGCGCACAACTTGGCGATCCTCGAGCAGATCAGCCGTTTTCGCGCGCTGGGTCGCCCGATCTTAATCGGCCATTCGCGGAAGCGGTTTCTCTCGAAGATCGTCGGCCGCAAGCTCGACGAAGTCTCCGCCGCGACGATTGGCGTGGCCGTGGCGTCGGCCCTGAACGGCGCCGACTTGCTCCGCGTTCACGATGTGCGGGCCACGCGCGACGCGCTGACCGCCTGCTGGACGGTGCTCGGCCGCCCGCTCCCGGCAAGTGCGACCGCCGTCCCGGAAGCTCCGTCGGCGCCGTCGCCCTAACAACCGCCGACACCCGCGCCGACGCGAACGACCTGAGATCGCGTCAGGAGCGTCCGGAACTTCAATTGGCGACGCAGGCCGCCGTGCCGCGCCGCGGCAGGACGGTGATCGGCCGCCGCATGATTTCTTCGTCGGCGATCTTGAGCACGAGCGAGTACTTGCCCGGCGCGATGCAGTCGCCCAGGCTGTAATAGAAGAGAGCCCGCAGCATTTCGCAGGAGAGGAACAGGCCGTTGGTCTCGACCACGCGGTTCTCCGAGTCGTGCAGGTTGCACTGAATCCACATGTTTTCGTGCGGCGGAATCAGTCCGCACTGCGCCCGTACGGTTTCTCCCTGGCGGAACGTGGTGCGGCGATCGAGCAGGCAGCCGCCGACGAAGACCGAGCCGATGTCGAAGTTCAGCACCTTGTCCTCATTCGCGATGCGGCGATCGGGCGCCAGGAGCTGGGCGGCCTCCTCCATCGGGAGTTCTGGGAGCTGGTAGGGACCTTCGGGGCGATGCAGGCCGAAGCGATCGAGCTTGTACTCCAGCGCCACGCCGCTCACGCCCGTGGTGACCAGCGCAGCGGCGAAAATGCCTCGGCTCCAAGCCGGGTTCACCGTCGGCAGGGCTTCGCCGAAAGACGCGGCCAGACCGCGCAGCGATGGCCCCAATCGGTTGGCAATCCAGTCCCGCAAGTCGGTCGCCTTACGGCCGAACCACTCGATCTGCCCGTCGGTGGCAAAGGCCGGGTAAGCCGACACGCAGATCATCGGGAAGATGAACAGGCCGAGAGTCAGACAGGTCATCAGGTGGAAGAACGCCCCCAGCGCCAGCACGAAGCTGCGGAGCATCGGCTTCCAGACGATAAACAGGAACAGCAGCTCCCACATCACCGTGAAGTAAGCGCCCACGACCAGCATCGCCGGGTGCAGCGCCAGCGAACCGCCAAGAAAATTCGGCGTGTGGATCGTGGAGAGCATCCAGGTTTGCAGGTGCTCGCCAGTAAAGTAGCCGCGGACCTGAAGCTTGGTGACCGCCGCGCTAAAGTAGACCGTCGCCAGCACGAGCTGGATCAGCCGGCGGGGCCAGCGGGCGCCCAGGGGCGGAGCGGGCAGCTGATCGGGCGACACTCCCTGGCGGAGCAGCCGTCGCCGCGCGAGCCAGCTATCGATCGACCAGACCGACCCGCACCGCGTGAAGCAAAGCAAGATCAGAAAATGGGAGGCAATGGCCGACGACTTGTTCAACGTCGAGAGGATGTCGAGCATGTTCAGGTACGTGTAACCTGTCGCGGCCAGCACCAGCGACAGCCGCGTGCACCAGCCCAAGCACGTCGTGACGAGGGCCAGAATGACCACGCTGTGAATGGCGACGGCGGCCGTCCCGTTGGGCTCGAGCCACGGGCACGGATAGCCGTAGATGCTCCAAAGCGAGATGCCCGAGCCGTCGGTCGAAAAAATCTCGCGCGAATAGTACCAGCGGTAGGCGGTGGGAAAGAGGATTGCGAACGCCAGGCAGATGCGGACGAGCGCCAGGCGATAAGGCGTCTCGGTGCCGTGAAAGAAATCGCGAACCGCGGCGACAAACCCGGAACTGCTCGCGGTCGCGCCGTCCGCGACCGAGCGGTCAACAGTCGCATTGCGCATTGTCGAGCAGTCGACCGCGTTCGCGTCAGTCGGCTCGGCGAATTCTGCGACGGATGCCAGGGGAGCGGTTGGGATGGCGGTCATCGGTGACTCCACAGTCCAAAAACGTCAAAGGCTTGAGTGTCGAGCGATAGAGCGCGGTGCTTGGGGCGATCGAACGAATGCGAGAACACTGGCTGAACTGCTGTTATTCGGCGACCGGCGTGCCGACACGTTGGAAGCTTGCCGCTGAGTAACCGTCGCCGCCATAGCCGCCCGCTCCGGGCCGTTGCACGGCCGACCAGACGAAGGGCCGGTTTTGAGTGGCGTCCTGGACCAATCGCGGGTTGTCGATGATCGACAAGTTTGCCTGGTACTGCAGCCAGGTCGGCGCCGCGGTGAGGATTTGCCCCCCGTCGGCGCTGAGGATCATGCGAGTGTGGGAGTAGATGCGGTCCGGCTTCGGTTTCAGGTAATAGGCCTCGTACTGGGCGTCGGGCAGGTTGAATTTCTTCGGGTACTCCTGCTCGATGGCGAAGATCCGCAGGATCGGCTCGTGCTGCGTGTGAATCAGGCCGGGCCGCGCCAGGAGGCGGCCGTACTCGAACATCTGGTCGTAGCATTGCCGTGAGAGGCGATCGCTATACGGATGAAATTCGCCCCACGGTCCGGGCGAAAGCTTGTAGTACCGGCCGCTCTCCCCTTCGCCGATCACCTGCATCTTGCAGTCGTAGCCCGACCAGCCGCCGTACATGTCGAACGTCAAGAAGTAGAGCGGCGGAAAGAAGAAGCGGACCTGCGTGGCGACGCACAAAAAGCCGACCGCCAGGGCGGCCAGATAGCCGCCGATGCCCGCATTGACGATCCATCGCTTCATGGGACGATCCTCCCTCGGCATGCACGAGGGCCCGAGTTGCGGCCGTAGAAGATGATCTGGAGCGCGTTTAAACCGAGCCTGTGCTCGGCGATTGGGACGTGAGGAGCCGCATTTTGTCTTTGCGGCGGATCTGGTCAAGATCAATCGCGCGCGAAGCGTGCCGGGCCGTGCGCACAGGGCGAGACGTCGGGAAAGTCGCTGCGATCGAGGACCGCTCGCTCCGGAATTCCCGCTCGGATCTCTCCGCTCACGCTTCGGGTTGGTAAATGCGATGGACGAACCCGAAGCGGTCAGCAAGGGCTCTTAGTCCGCAGCGAATTCGGTCGCAGGCGCAACGCATGACCGCGCCAAGCCGTTTTCAGCGCGCAAAAAAGCCGCCGTGGTACCCGCAATACCACGGCGGCTCAGGACCGAGAAACTGACCCGCACTCTGTACCGATCGACGAACCGATTGGCCGGCCAGCCGAGTCACCGGTCGCCCCGGAGACTCGGCGGCCGTCCCGCATTAATTGTTCCCGGAAGACTCCAGGAGTTCTTCCTCTTCTTCTTGGATGATGATTCGAGGCGTGACCATCATCATCAGGCTTTCCGCTTCACGACCGATGCCCGTGTTGCGGAACAGTCGGTTGATGTACGGCAGCTGGTTCAAGATGGGAACGCCGGCTTCGTTGCGGCCTTCCCGCAAGGTCTTGATGCCGCCCAATAGGACCGTACCGCCGTCCGGCACGCTGACCGTCGTGATGACCGTCACCGTTGGACGACCGGCTGTTGGACCGTGATGTTACCCACGGACAACGAGTTGGAAGTCGATGTACTGCTGGTACTGCTGGTACTTGTGGTCGACGTCGTCGTGCTTCCGCCGATACCCCCGAAGCCCGACGAACCCGAAGTACCGCCGCCGAAGCCCGTCGAACCGGCCGACCCGGACGAGCCGCTGGCACCGGGGCCCGCGCCGGTCGAACCGCTCTGGCCGGGAGCAGAGACGAAGGTGAAGGTGAACACGTCCGAGATGACACTGAAGTTCGGGACCACAGAGAGCCGCACGAAGCGCCGGTCCGCTGAGACCACCGCGGCCACCCGCATCGATACTCCCGAGGGAATTTGCTCGATGACGGGCTGGAACCCAACAGCGAACACACCGACGGTCGGCGTCACGCTGACCACGAACGGCCGTTCCGTCACGTTAGCCACAGTCGCCGCCTGACCGTTGAAGAGCGTTACCTTGGGAGCAAACATGACGTTCGTTCGCGTGTCGCCCTGGGCGGCACGGATGAAGAAGAACGTCTCGATGTCACTCAGGATGGCAAAGCCGATCTGCATACCGGCGTCCGGATTGAAGTTGCCGAACTGCGGCACGCCGATGTCGAACGAGCCCTGCCGGAACGGAACCGTGAGGTCCTGCGAGAAGGTTGTCGGCGAATCCATACCGACCACCGTTCCCTGGCTGGGCCATTTCTGAGTGTTGACGATGTTCAGCGGGAAGGGAAACGCGTTGAAGGGCGCGAATCCACCGATCGACGAGCTGGAGCTGGACGTGCTCGAGGTCGAAGAGCTGGACGTGCTCGAGGTGCTGCTCGTGCTCGAGGTGCTCGAGGTCGAGCTGGTGCTGGAGCTGGAGGTCGAACTCGTGCTCGACGAGCTCGTGCTCGAAGTGCTCGTGCTGGAGGTCGAGCTGAAGATCGGGGCACCGAACTGGCCCAGGCCCAGCGTCGACTGCGGCACGTTGGAGTTGACGTTGAAGTTGAAGTTCACGCCGACCGACTCGAAGAAGTCGTCGTCGACCGTGATGAACCGGCATTCGACGGTCACCTGGAGGTCCTGCAACCGCCGCAGCTGTTGCAAGAGGTCGCGGATTTCGTCGTGGACCTTCTGCGTCTGACGGATGACGAGGCTCAACGTCGTGTCGACCGACTGGATGTGCCCCTGTCCGCCGCTTTCATCCCAGGATTCCGGCTCGATCGTGTTGACGATCAGATGCTTGATCGCGTCGAAATCGGGAGCCGAAGGCTGTCCGGCCGCGGCGCGAATTCCGGCCCCCGGAGCCATGCCCCCCGGGGACGTGGCACCGACCGGCTGACCGACCTGGAACATGGCCTGCCCGGGCGAGCCCTGCGTGGTGTCGGCCGTCGGGACGATAAATTGGGCGCCGCCCGCGCCCCGCAAGAAGGAGACCGTCGCTGGCGGCGAGTTGGAAATTGGCACCACGAGGTCGGCCACCGGGTACGCCAACAGCACGGTCGTCCCCTGCTGCTTCAGGCGGCTGGTGATCAACAGCACCTCGTCCTTGGTCATGTAACCCATGTTGAGCGGATCGAGGATCAGGTTCAGAGCGCTGCGAAGCGTGATCCCGTCGACCCCGATCGTGATTTCCGTCGAAGTCGGAACGTGCTCCTCCTCGAGGGCCGCGGTATCCAGCACGATGTTGACGTCGGCAATCTTCTGAATGTGGCGGATGACCTCGACCAGCGGCGTCTTCTCGAAGTGCAGCGAGACCTGGCGGTTCAAGCTCTGCTCGATCTGCTTTTCAGGCTCGGTCCGCTGCTTGTTGTCCGGACTGTCGTACTTGCCCTTGCGGCGCTTCGTCAGGCCGGCCCAGTCCTTGGGGAACTTGTAGGGCGAGCCGTACATCGGCGTGGCCGCCGCGTCTTCGACTTCCCACAGCTGGTTGAGGAAATTGTCTTCCTTGCGAATCTTCAGGTCGGCAATTCGGGCATTTTCGCGTCCGAGGCGGGCCTTGACGAACATCGTCTCGGCTACCGGATTTTCCTTGTCGAGCTCCTTGGCCTGCTTGGCGATCAGCTCGGCTTCGGTCCACCGATCCTGCTTCACGAGCTTGTTGTATTCGTCGACGAGGTCGGCAAATTCCTGCTCGACCCGCACGTGGTACGCCTGCTCGTTCTCAATTTCCGTCTTGATCCGATCGTTTCGCGCCTTGACGGCGGCGACCGGGGCCTGCTGCTTCTGCTGCGCTTCGATGTCCGACTTGGAGCGGGCCAACAGCGTCATCAGCGGGGCGACGGCGTCCCGGCCCAGATCGGATTGATCGACGCTGGTAATCGCCGCGTCGAGAATCTGGAGGGCCTTCGCCGGATCGTTGTCCTTGACCCGCTCGGCCTTGAAGTGGGCGTTGAGCACCTCAGTCCGCAGCTTCTCGAACTTCAGCGCCCGTTGCTGATCGGCAATGTCGATCCGGGAAGCGGTCGGACGCTTGGGAGGATTCGCCGCGTCGTTGGCCGTTGAGGGGAACTGACCCGCCACCTGCTGAACGTTGCGCGAACGCACCGGAGCCAGGTCGCGGAGGAAGTCGTGCAACTGTCGGTCGCGATAGCGATCCAGCTGCTGCCCGCTGCGATAGCACTGCAAGAAGGCGGCATACGCGTTGTCGCGATGGCCCTCGCGGAGTTCATGCATGCCCAGGGCGAACAGGTCGTCCGCCGACGCGCCGCTCGGCACGATCACGGGCACTTCGGCCTGACGGGCCGGAGTCGGCGCCGGAGAATACGGATTGTCGGCCGTAAAGGCGTCGGCCGGGCTGACCGGGGCTTTCGGAGCCGGAGCAGCGGCCGGCATTTCCGGCTCGCTGGGAATCGCGGAAGCAGTCACCGGAGCCGCCGGAAGTGCCAGGGGCGCGGCCGGCGGGGCGGACACAGACTCTTCCGGCGGAGCCGCTTGGGCGACCGTCGGCGGAGCCGGAGCGTCGGTGACGACGGGCAGCGACGGCGGTGCGCTCTTGGCGACCGAACCTTCGCTTTCCGCCCGATCGATGTCGGCCAAAACCAGTTCCGGTCGGTCGTCCATGACCGAGTAGGCCACATCGAGAGTGAGCGCTTCCTTGGCTTTACGACGAGCGTCGGCCAGGTGGCCTTTCTTCAAATCGCTTCGGGCTTCGCGGATCAGGCCCAGCGCCTGCTCCTTGGTCCACTTGCCGCTCGTCGACTGAGTGGCCTGGTGCGAAGCCTGGTTGACGCCGAACGGAGATTCATCGTTAGCAACGGCCTGCCGGACGTCCGAGGGCTGCGTGGCACTCGGAGTGGCCGGTTGACCGCCTTGCGATTCGCGAAGAGCGATCGATTCGAGGACGAGTTCCGGACGATCGTCGAACGGGCTGTAGGCGACGTTCATCTTGCCGACTTGCTGCGCCTTCTGGCGCGCCGCGTCGATGCGTCCCGCTCGCAGATCCTCACGGGCCTTGAGCAACAGGTCCTGCGCCTTCTGGCCCTCGGCTGCCGGCGTCAGGTTGGTCTTATTGGAGGTCAATTCGCCCCAGTTGTCCTGGCCATTGGGCCGGGCGCCGGAGGTGAGGTCGCGGACGCGCTGAGCGCGGGCGATGTCGGCCAGCACCGTATCCGGACGGTCCTCGAACATGCCGAAGACCACGTTGAGCTGCCGAGCCTTTTGGGCTTTCTTGGTCGCGTCTTCAAAGTGTCCCGCCTGCAGATCGGTCCGAGCCTGCCGAATCAAGTCGACGGCTTGGGCACGCACGGGATCGGCCGACTCGGCCGTCTTCCGCTGCGCGCGGGCAAAGGTCTTGGTGCCGGTGGTCAGCTCGATCTCAGCCAGCAGAGCCTGCGGCTGATCGTCAAGAACTTCCCACTTCACCTGGAATTCATCCGCCTTGAGGGCCTTGATGCGGGCCGTCGCAAAGTCGTGCTTGTCGAAGGCCGCGCGGGCTTCAGCCAGCAGGCGCTTGGCCTGGGCCTTGGCGTCGACGGCCTGGGGAGCCGGCGTGACATGGGCCTTAGGCGCGTTGGTGCCGAAGTCCTGGAAATCGGCCGGTGACTCGGCCGGCGCCTGACCGCGAACGACCAGGTTCTCGTTGGCCGCCGGACCGACGACCGTCTTCGAGCCATGGCTGAGTCGATCAATCTCGGTCACCAACTGACTCGTCTTCGTATCGAAGAACTTGTAAGCGAGTTCAATTTTGTGCGCGGCGGCCGCTTTGGCGCGGGCCAGGTCGAGACGACCGGTATTGAGGTCGTCGCGGGCTGCGTCCAAGAGGGCGGCCACGTAGCGATGTTTCTTGTCGGCGGTCGCGGCCGGCGATTCGGCCTTCGGCGCGGCCTCTTTCGCGGCTGCCTTCTGCTCCAGCGACATCAGCTGGATCAGCACCACCTCGGGCGAACGCTCGCCGGGCAGCCAGCGAACCGGCAGTGCCGCCGCGCGATGCGCCAGCACGGCCGCTTGCTTGAACCGCTTCTCTTTGGCCAAGCGGTCGGCTTCCACCAGGATTCTTTGGGCCGTCTTCTTATAGGCCTCGTTGGCCGAAGACGGCTGGTCCGGTGCGACGGCCCGCCACGCGGCGATCGGCTCGGTGGCCGAGGCGTCGTCTGCGTGGAGTGGACGGATGACGGCGAAGGCCGCCAGCGTGCCGACTCCGGCCGCGGTCATGGCGAAGAATGCGAATCGAGTGCGCAAGGTTCGTTCCTCCTTCACTGAGTGAAGGCCGAAGTTCCGCAGTCCCGGATCAGTTCCGTTTAGTCGGTTCATGGCACATCCAGAAGTGTCGTGCACGGTCGCGGTTGACGGACGCCGATTAAGCAAATCCCCGCGCGCCTGGGGAGGTTCGGTCGCCTGTCCCGCGAGGGACCGCGGCCGAACCGCACACAGTCGCGACGGTCTGAAATTCTGCTATTGATCTGCTGTCGGGAGAGGGAAGGGAGATGAGTGGGCGGCTAGATACCTGATTGCCGCGAACAGGGTCAAGAGCGTTTGCGCCCTTTTTTCGCCGGAGCGTCCGCATTTTTCTCGGGAGCAGGAATTGCGGCAAAATCTGCCGGCGGCTGCAGGTCTTCCGGCGGCAAATAGGCCGATTCGATGCTCGCTTTCTCGTACGCTTCGACGAGCACTTTCCGCATGGCTTCCTTTTGGATCTTCTCTTCGAGAGCCTGTCGAATGACTTCTTGAACTTCGGCCAGCGGACGTTTGCCGGCCGGCTTGCGCTCCATCACGCGGACCAGGCGATAACCTTCGCGGCCCGACAACACGGGGCTCGTTTCGCCGGCCGCCAGGCCCCGCAGCGTCGTGGAGATCTTTTCGTCGACCATGCTCTCGACCCGCGTCCACGGCTGTTTGCCGCCGTCTTCCGCATGCAGTCCGTCGGAGTATTTCTTGGCGACTTTGTCGAAGCTTTCGCCCTTCGCGAGCGCGTCAACGGCCTTGGTCAACAGGTCAAGCGCCCCTTGCCGTCCGCTGTGCTTATCGAAATCGATTTCCAACAGCTGCCAGTGGACTTTTTCGGGAAAGCTGAACTTAGCATCGTTTTGCTGGTAGTACGCGAGGATGTCTTCGCGGCCGACGATGTGCTCTTTCTTCGATTTTCCGCGGAGATATTCGTCGGCAAGCAACCGGTTGCGGAATTCGTCCTTCAGAGCGACCAGCGACGTCCCCTGCTTGTGCAGCCCTTCGTCCACTTCGTGCGCGGTCAGTACGTTGAAGTCTTTCTTGAGCTTCTCGGCGTAGTTCTCGAATTCCTTGCTGACCGCGTCTTCGATTTTCTTCTGCTGCTCTTTCTCGAGCGCGCTGATCATGGCCTGCGCCAGCACGCGCGTCTTCACATAGTCCTTGCCGAACTTGTGGATCGCGGCCACCTGCAGCTCGGTGTATTCGTGCTCGGTCAGTTGACCGGCCGCCATCGCCCGGGCCGCGATGAGCAGACTCATGCCTTCCCGCGTCAGGGGCTCCGTCGCCGCCCGCTCGAAGATTTCCGAGGCAAACAGGGGCTGGCCGTTGATCGACGCGATGATTTCGTTGCCCGACATCTTCTTGTCGGGAATCTTGATGGCCGGATGCTTGGCGTCGGCCTCGAACGTGGCGGCCGCCTGCGTCACCGAGTTGTCGGGCGAGCTGCCGCGGGTCGTCGTCGTGGCGACGTTGTTCGTCGCTTCCGGAGCTGCCGGGGCCGCTTCAGGAGACACCACGGCCGTGTCGGCCGTCTTGCTCGGGGCATCGGTCGCTTTCACCACTTTTCGCGGTGGCGGCGGACCAAACACGGGATCGCCCACCTTGGCCGGATCGAGCAGATCGCAGCCGGCGAGGATCGCCAAAAGCGTCAACAGGGGCAGCAAATACCGCATTCGGGCTGTGTCCCGGTGCGCAGCGACAGAGCAGCGACTTGCTCCTGGCGAACGGCTCAGTTCACCGCTCGCTCGGGCCGGTCGTGCCATGGATTGCTGCGCCTATGGAGGGGCCGGAAGCCGGGCAACGAAGGGAGGAAAGGGGGCGGATTATAGCGCTGCGTCTACGCTGGCTGCAACACCGATTTGAGCGTCGCCACCAGCTCGTCCGTGCTGAGTTCACGTTCCGGCAGCACGAGATACGCGCTCAGCGCGTCGACGACGCGCAATTGCCCTTCCCAACGCTTCGCCAACTGCCCTATCTTGCGCGGATTCCGATAACGAAAGACCGCGTACTTCGGCGCCTCGAGGTGAATGTCGTCGATCTGCCAGTGATGGGCGAACACTTGCAGTTGACGCACCTCCCGCAGTCGCTCGACTTCCGGCGGCAGCGGGCCGAAGCGATCGCGCAGCTCGGCCTCCCACTCCGCCAGTTGCTCGACCGATTCGACCTGCGACAGTTTGCGATAGATCTCGATCTTCTGCTTCATCGACGCCACGTACGAACCGGGTAAAAACGCCGACACCGGTAGATCGATGCCGACATGGAACGGCTCGCGGACTGGCTCGTTTTTCAGCGACCGCACCGCGTTATCGAGCAACCGGCAATACAGCTCGTAGCCGACCGAGGTGATGTGGCCGCTCTGCTCTGTCCCCAGGATGTTGCCCGCGCCGCGGATTTCCAGGTCGCGCATGGCGATCTTGAAGCCGGCCCCCAGCTCGCTGAATTCTTCGATCGCCTTGAGCCGGCGGGCGGCCGTCGACGTGAGCGTCTGCCCCTCTTCCAGCAGCAAGTAGCAGTACGCCCGGTGCTTGTACCGGCCAACGCGACCGCGCAATTGGTGCATGTCGGCCAGGCCGTACTTGCCCGCCTGGTGGATGAAGATCGTGTTGGCATTGGGGATATCGAGGCCGCTTTCGACGATCGTCGTGCAGACCAGCACGTCGGTCTTGCCGGTGACGAACTTGAACATCGCCTCTTCGAGCTGGTGTTCGCCCATCTGGCCGTGAGCCACGTCGAAGCGGGCCTCCGGCACGATCGACTGCAGGCGATCGGCCAGTGTGCGGATGTTGTAGACCCGGTTGTGGACAAAGAAGACTTGCCCGTTGCGGTTCAGCTCGCGAATGATGGCCCTGCGGATCAACTCGGCGTCGAACCGGCAGATGCGGGTCTCGATCGCCTGACGGTCGCGCGGCGGAGTCGTCAGGTTCGAGATATCGCGAATGCCCAAAAGCGACAAATGCAGCGTCCGCGGGATCGGCGTGGCGCTCATCGTCAGGACGTCGACTTCCAGCCGCAGCCGCTTGAGCATCTCCTTCGCGTCGACGCCGAACCGCTGCTCTTCGTCGATGACCAAGAGGCCCAGGTCCTTGAAGCGGACGTCTTTCTGCACCATCCGGTGCGTGCCGACGACGATGTCGACTTCGCCCGTCTCCATGCCCAAGAGCGTTTCTTGCTGCTGGCCCTTCGTGCAAAACCGCGAGAGCACGTGCACGTTGAACGGAAACTCGGCCAGCCGCTCGCTAAACGTTCGATAATGCTGCTCGGCGAGCACCGTCGTGGGGACGAGCACGGCCACTTGCTTGCCCGCTTCGACCGCCTTGAATGCAGCCCGCATGGCCACTTCGGTTTTGCCGTAGCCGACGTCGCCGCAGAGCAGCCGGTCCATGGGCCGCAGCCGCTGCATGTCCTCTTTGACGTCGATAATCGCCGACGCCTGGTCCTTCGTTTCGGTGTAAGGGAAGGCCGCCTCGAACTCCTGCTGCCAGTGGCTGTCGACGGGAAAGGCGATTCCCTCGCGGGCTTCGCGGCGGGCCTGCAGTTGGATCATGTCGCTGGCCAGGTCGAGCACGGCGCTCGCCACGCGTTCCTTCTTCTTGGCCCACGTCGCGCTGCCCAGCTTGGAAAGTTGCGGCGACGACTTGCTCGCGCCGATGTACTTCTGCACCAGATAAATCAGCGAAATCGGCACATACACCCGCACGTTGTCGGCGAACTCCAGTATCAGGTGTTCCTCTTTCTGGTCGCCTTTATCGAGCAACTCCATGCCGCGATAGATGCCGATGCCGTTTGTGAGATGAACGACCAGGTCTCCCTCGCTCAGCTCCAAAAACGTATCGATGGCCCGCGTTTCGTAAGTGCGGCGGCGGGCCTCGCGACGGAGTTCCGTTCGCCCGAACAGCTCCTGATCGCTGAGGACGATCAGACCTTCGGCGACGAGACGAAAGCCGTGCGTCACGTGGCCGATGCACAACTCCACGCGGCCGCCCAGCGTGCGCCCGGGCTCGGCCAGCAACTCGGCCAAGCGCGTCCGTTCGCCCTCGTTGTGACAGGCGATGAGCACTTGTTCGTCGCGGCCGACGACCGATTCCAGCTCCGCCAAGGCTTCGGTCCGCGGCCCGCTGAATCGCTCGATCGACTCGACCCGCAGATGGCACGTCGTGTCGTAGCTGTCGCCGGCAATCGCCGCGACCGTCAGCGAGGGGAATTTCGTCAACCGCTCCAGCGTGTGCGCGACGGTGAAAAGGCCCCGCGGATTCTCCATCCGCATGAGGTACGTTTTGCCCTCTTCGACGATGTCGGCCAGCTCACCCAGCGCGATCCACGTGCCGGCTGGCAGCGAATCGATCAGACTCTCTTCCGCCGCACGATCGTTGGCTGTGCGATCGTTGCGCGATCCTTTGTCTTCGGTGGCGCTCTCACCCAAGTCAGCCGCCGGCTCCTTGCGGGCGCCGACGATCGTCAGTTCGACCTCGGTCAGATCTTCCAGCTTGCGCTGCGTTTCGGCGTCGAAACGGCGGATCGATTCGACCTCTTCGCCAAACAGCTCGATGCGGATCGGATCCTCGGCGTCCGCGGGGAACAGGTCGAGAATGCCGCCGTGCATACAGAATTCGCCGGCAATTTCGATCGCCGGCACGCGCTCAAACCCCTGCTCGACCAGCCAGCGCAACAGCCCGTCGATCTCCAACGTCTCGCCGACGCGAACAGTTCGCGTGCCCGCCACCCGCTCGGACCGCGGAGGCACCGGCTGCAGCAAAGCCGAAATGCTCGTCACGATCACCCGCGGCGGCTCGTCACTCCCCAGCCGGCGCAGCACCCGCAGCCGCCCGCCGTAAATCGGGTCGCGAACTCCCGACTCTTGCGGCAGCGATTCCCACGCGGGAAAGACCTCGGGGGCGGTGCCGAGAAAGCCCATCACGTCGGCGGCGAAATCGTCGACTTCCGACGGCCGCGGCACGACGATCAGCAGCGTCCCCGGGCAACGGCTCGCAATGGCAGCGGCCGTCAGCGCGCACGACGACCCCCAGGCTCCGTCGACGGCGGCACTCTCGCCCCGGGCAAGAGCGGCCGCCACTTCGACCAGCCCCTCGCTCTGCAATAACCTGGGCACCAGGTCCGTAAGGGCCGTGGCGACGATTGGGCCCGTCGCTGCCATCGGAGGAATTGTATCTTTCCGCCGCGTTTTGAAAACCCCGCAACTCCTGTTTCGCCCGATGGTTGCGTCCCTCGACCAACGACAGCCTTGCGCGGTTCGGCGCACGTTGCAGTTGTTCACCGACCGGGCGAGCCGCCTGCGTCAGCTGGCGGGTGCTTTTTATCGCTTTGACCATTGCTTGGTCTCTTCGCTGTCTTTCCGACGTCATCCCGCCTCGGGCATGCAATTTGCCAATCATAGGCGCAATTCGCACACCAAGAGGACGATGCCACCGCGGGAGTCTTGCTCGCCGATTTCTTGCCGCTCATTTTGTCCGCCGCACCGCCAACCCGGGAACACTCCAATGGAACGCCGTCACTTTTTGAAAACGGTCACGGTCGGCACGACCCTCTCGGCCGCTGCCGCGAATCTTCGGTCTACCTCGCACAACGCGGACGCCCGCGCCGACGAGGCCGCGGTCGACAAGCCGGGCCCGCAAGAAACCGTTCGCGGTGAGATGCGCTACCGCACGCTCGGTCGCACCGGGGAAAAGGTGTCCTGCATCGGCCTCGGTGGCTTCCACATCGGCGTGCAGCCCGATGTGCAGGACAGCATCAAAATCATCCGCAGCGCCATCGATCGCGGCATCACGTTCCTCGACAACTCGTGGGACTACCACATGGGCGGCAGCGAGGAGCGAATGGGCAAGGCGCTGCGTGACGGCTACCGCGACAAAGTCTTCCTCATGACCAAGATCGACGGCCGCACTGCCGCCGAAGCCAACAAACAACTCGACGACTGCCTACGCCGCCTGCAGACCGATCACATCGACCTCGTGCAGCATCACGAAGTCATCCGCATGGAAGACCCCGACCGCATCTTCGCCCAAAACGGCGCGAACGACGCCCTGCTCGCCGCCAAGAAAGCGGGAAAGCTCCGCTACATCGGCTTCACCGGCCACAAGGACCCGCTCGTTCATCTGCGGATGCTGCAGACGGCAGAAAAGCACGGCTTCCACTTCGACACCGTGCAGATGCCGCTCAACGTGATGGACGCCCACTTCCGCAGTTTCAGCCGCAACGTGGTGCCGGTCGCCGTCGAACAAGGCATCGGCGTACTCGGCATGAAACCAATGGGCAGCGGCCAGATCCTCATCAGCAAAACCGCGACGCCGATCGAGTGCCTACACTACGCGATGAGCCTGCCGACGTCCGTGGTGATCACCGGCATCGACAGCCTCAAAATCCTCGACCAGGCCTTCGAGGCCGTGAAGACTTTCCAACCGCTCAACTCAGAACAAATCGCCGCCCTCTTGAAAAAGACGGCCCAAGCCGCCGAGAACGGCCGCTTCGAGCCGTTCAAAACAACAAGCGGCTTCGACTCGACGGCGAAGCATCCGGAGTGGCTCGGATAAGCCAGCGCTGAATCCTTATCTTCTATCTTCTACATTCGGCGTTTTTTACTTGCCTGACGCCGACATCCGTGTTACCACGGAACCGAGTCGCGGGACGGGAAGATATCTGCGATAGCTTTTTGTGAGTGTTTCTACGCACAGAGCGCGGACGCTCGCAACCCGCTGACGAGGAGCGTGATTCCGAACGGAGGCGAAACGCGAGCCCTGGGAGTTGTGCAATGCGTGCGTTTTTCATACTTGGATTGCAGTGCTTTTGCACGGTGGTTATTGCGGCAGGCGTCCAGTCATCCACAGTCGGAGACGATTCGCCGTCGACGGCGACAGGGCAAAATGCGACGGCCGCAACGGCAAGCCCCGCGATGTCATCCCAATGCCTCGTGGTGTGGTGCCCGGTCTACCAGTGCTACACACCGTGCCCGCCAGTTCTCTGCCCGGTGAATCAGTGCTATCCAATGATGTGGCCATGCCCCCCAGTCGTGTACGTGCCGGTTCAAAGTGCCGACGCGCAAAGTTCCGAGAAACAAAACCCGGTGAAGTCCAAAGATAAAACGCCGCCGACGCCTGGACTTGGCGACGAAGACACTCCGGCGACACCTAAGCCAACTCCCAAAGCCGACGGCGGAAAGCCGGCTGAGTCGTCTCCGAGTCCTCCTCTGAACGAGACCCAAATTTGCTACGAAGTTCAGTCGCTAATTGCGCGTCTCGGGGTTGAATTCAGTTACACGCCTCCACGAAAGGGATTCTGCGAATTGATGGCAGTCAAGCCGAAACAAGCCCAAGACGTATTCGGAAAGATGAACTGGATGCCGGCAGGTCAAATTGTTGAACTGAACGACAAGACCTGGAGTAACGTGACCGAAGCAATCATGAAAGCGCTGACTGGCCCGGCGCTCGCAACGCCCCCTCGTTCGCCGAGCGTGGCACTTCGGGTCACATTTCCAGCAGCGGACGGTTGCCCTAAAGTACAATATGTGATCTTGATGCTCTTCAACGAGAATTCGATGAAGCTATTTCGCGAAGGCAAAGAGCTCGGTACGCACTCGATCAAGGACAACGATAATTGGGCGGGCACGCTAAACAGCCTGGGCGCCTCACCCACCCAGACAACCTCCCCCACCGATTGAGGATTGCGCTAACGTTCGTTCGGCGTTAACAGACAAAGCACCAGCGGACGTCGGGTCACGGCTTGGGTGATCGATCCGCAGTCTTGCCGACTCTAATCCGCGCTCGGCCAGAAGCGCAGCTTCCCGACAGTCACCGGGACGACATCGCTGACATCCACGGTGATGCGCCACACCTGCCTGGCCGTGTCGGTTTTTTCGTCAGGGAAGAAGTATTCCAGCTTGACGTCCCAGCAATCGGAGCCGGCTCGGCAAACCGGGCTTGGCACGGCATCGATTGAATGCAGCTGCAATTTCATATTCTCCTGCTGGGCATCCTCCAGCGCTTGTTCCAATAAAAAGACGTTTGTCGCAAGATAGTTAATCGCACGGTCGCGAGGCGCCAGGCCGAGGTTTCGTCGCCCAAAATAAACCCGGTCCAGAACCTGCAAAAGGGCCTCTCTTATCGGCGTCGCCTTCCGTCGTAATGCGGCCATTTTCTGTTGAGCGCCTGTCAATTTCTGTTCTGCCGCTGCCCCTTCTTGACGTTTGGCTGCCAGTTCCTGCTGTGCTGTTGCCAAATCCCCTTGTGCATTTGCCAATTTCTGTAGTGCTTCTTCCAAATCGTTCAATGCCCATTCTGTTTTCTTAACGCCGGCCAGCTTATCAACATTCTTTTGCAAGGTGCGGCCCTTCCTTTCCAAAAGCTGGACCTCGTCTTTCAAAAGCTGGACGTTCTGCTCCAAGAGCCGGACGTCCTCTCCCATCCGACGGACGTTATTTTCCAAGAGGAGATGCGCGTCCTTCAACAGAGCGTCGGTTTTCCAACTCGACGTACCGCGAAGGTCCGGATGAATCACCGGCAACAGCTCCCCTGACATCAAACTGATCCGGCCTCCCAGCACGCCGGCAATCGAGACGCGGTCGATCTTCTCGGCGTTCTGTTCTTGCAGAAAGTTCTTCAAGTACTGAATCACATGAGCGGAGTTGGGACCGCCTGCCGAAATTGCATAAACCGGAACGTTTTCTAGGGCCAATGTCCAAATGACCGACGTCGCATCCCACGGGTGCTGTTCGAGATAGGCGAGAAACTTACCGACTTCAAATGGCTTCGAGAAGGGGCCGTCACTCGTCTCGTACATGTGCTGGCAGATTGAGTCATAGCGTGCCCGGCTGCTGAACCCGATGCCAATCTTGCCGAATGCAAAGACGAACTGTCCGGTCGTCGCAGCGCCGCCGCACGCACATGCAGAGGGTTCGATTCGCGACAACGATGGGCTGACACAAGATGGACCACGCCGCTCGTCAAGCGTGCTGATACCATCCTGCTCGGCCGGCGGTCGAAATTGCGGAGAGGAGCTTGTGCTCGACTCGTGTGTTCGTGTGACGTCGGGGAGCGTCGAACCGGAATGCGCATCCATGTTGGGCTCATTGAGGCTCATCTTGAGTTCTTTCTTCGTGATAAGGGAAACTGCCCTGTCAACATTAAGAACGCCGGACAAGTACCGCCGACACGTCGATGGAAGCATGCTCGGACACGGGTCGGTGCTCTGCAGAAGGAGTTGCCGAATTCTCGGACCATTGGGAACGACTCCGCGCTCGAGATCGAGGCTCATGAGGAGGCCGGCAACCCCGGAAACAATGGCGGTGGCAGCGCTCGTCCCGCTCCGCTCGACAATCCGGCCACCTGGGATGGCGCCGCGCAGATTTTCACCCGGGGCCAGGATGCCGTGGCCCTGGTATTGGCTGCCCCAATTGCTCAATTCGAGCGGTCCGCCGGCCGCCGTCGCCGCGCCCACCGCAAGAATCGACGGATGCGCCGCCGGGATGTGCAAACAATCACATCCGTCGTTTCCCACCGCAGCAATGACCAAGACCCCTTCTCGATCACATCGATCGAGGGCGCTGGCGAGTACGGTCTGCGCGCGGCCCGAGTGAGCGAATTCGCCGCCGCTGATGTTGATGATCTTCGCCCCGTGATCGAGCGCGGACATCAGAGCGCCAGCCAACTCGAGTTGAGAGCACCTGAGGAGCGCGCCGCTAGGCGAGTCACCGAAGATCGGAATCAGTAATCCAGAGCAACGGGGCGCGATGCCTTTGATAGGGCTGCGATGTTGGCCAAAGATCAGGCTCGCAACGTGCGTTCCATGCTGTGAAGCAAAACCCTGGCTGGTCCCAGGAGCCGAGAAGCTCCCATCAATCTCGCTGAGCCTCGCCCCCTGAAAGGCGATGTGGGACCGGTCGACCGGCCCGTCGAGCACGGCGATCCAGATATCTTCGTTGCCAACCGTCATACCCCAAAGGGTCGAAAACAGGTCAGTCACGGTCGCTATGGACATCAATGCCGACCAAAATGCAGTTGATTTTAGGGCGACTACTGAGGCATATTGTACTGGGGTAAAATAGGGAACAGCAAATTGAAAATCGGTGGAATTCCTATCCGATCGAGAACCTAAAGTGGCTCGCCACGGCGGAATGCGTTTGAAAATGTCTGCGTGCTCACGAGGCTAGGGTTGAGTTTCTCGCCAACCGCCGGGAGGGGCTGCGGCTTCGACTTCCACAACCGACCCCATCGTGTGCTGTCCGCGCGGACCGGAAGTGGACTTGTCGCCGAATGGGCGATCAGCGCCACTTTTTGAGTGGAGGAGCGGACCAAAATGACGCACGCTCAACTCGTGGCGTCATGGCCTGTTTGTCCGTTACAGTCCTAAGTGCGTTTCACCAGGAACGGGAGCGTAAAATGAAATTGCCGAAACTCGCGCCGAGCGTGATGCCCGACGAGTACCGAAGATATGAATCGGTCGGAAATGGGATTCGGCCGTCGGCTCGTCGTCAATGTTGTTGCTGTCCCGTCGAACGTCCTGACTTGTGTCCGGGCGCAGAAGGGTGCAAGCTACCGCAACAGGGGCAATGTCAGACAAACTGGATCCTTTGCTGTGACGGCGTAAGCTGTTGAGACACCGCCCAGAGATCCGGGTTGCGACGAGCCCGACGTTGCGATGCAGGAGCGTGCGGGCTTGCATAGCCGGGCAAACAAACCTGCCTACGACCGCGCGGGGCCGAGTCAGAGGTCTTGCGGAAACTTTTTTATGCTTAACAACACTATAATCGGTTAAAACCCTCTCGCTGTGGTACGAGCCGCAGTACGTCAGGTTTTACCTAGGCATCCCAGAGAACAGCAATGCGAGCGCCAGCCGTCATCTCCTTGGCTTTCATTTGCATGGCCTTCGCCCTGGGAAGTGCTAGTGCTGAGGCAAACCCGGGCGATGAGATCAGTAAGTTCTTGAAACAAATCACCGACGATCGTTTGCCGATCGCCATCTATGGACTTGACACCAGGAAGGCTGTCACTCCGGGCGCAAGCCCGCCAACGGAGGAAGTTCTTCTTCAAGCGGTGAATTGGCCGTTGACTTTGACGAGCAAATGCCCCGTTGAAGCGCGCGACGCATTGAAAAAAGCGCTAGCGGTTGCCCCGCTTTCAGCTCCGGGGGACTTTCGTCCCGACTATTGCATCGTTTACCGGGAGCCGGAGGAGGTTACCAAGGTTTTGTGGATCGATTCATCCAAGCTCCAAATGCAATTATACGTCAAGCCGCAAACGCAAATATACGTTTCCGGCCGCCTATTTCCGCTGGACATCTCCGGCATACAAACGTCGGCTCCTGCCGGGAGCGACGTTCATGTTGCCCTTGAAAAATTTATTAGAGTTGCGAGAGAGCCGCTTGAGTCGATGCTCTTCATGATTGGCACAATTGGACATAGCTCATTGCCTCTCGAGCTTTGCTCAATTGATCCGAAACAGACAGTCGACGTCTTTGGCAAAAAACATTGGAGCATTCTAGGCAGACTCCCAATCGCGGCGAACAGCCCCGAATCGCATCTAGTCTTTCGAGCTATCAATTATGCGTTGGACAAAGACGCAATGCCGGCATATACCGCGCATGATTTCAAGCCTCGCCTGGCTGTATCCGCTTGGATTCCTGATAGGTCGGGCAAGCATTACGTATTGTTGATGTCGTTCGACTGTCGGCTGGCGGAGCTCTACGTTGATGAAAAAAGTCGAGGTTGCTGCGGAATAAGCAGCGCCTGGGCTGCCGGCACAATTCAGAAGTTGCCGAACCCCGGCCTTGCCATTGCCATCGCTCCGGATCAAACGCTCAACGATATCCTTGTTGCCGCTAGCAAGCCGCTGAAGCCGAAGAGCACCTCGTCGGGAAACTGACGTCTTCGGCACCCTGCTTCACTTATACTGGTGCATGCCAGAAGGTGCGCCGGGTACAGGCGCGTATTGCGGGGTATCCGTTTTCGCGTCGGCCTTCACGTTCGTTTGCGGTGGTAGTTGCGCCCCCGCTGGAGGCAGGTAGAGCGAGAGCGTGGATTTCTCTATCACGTGAGAGCCTGCAGACGGTTCCGCAAAGGGCGCAATGACGATGTTCGTCGAGCCGTCCTTCATTGTCACCTGATACGCTGCCCAGGTCTCGGTGATCGTGCTCTTCGTTTGGTCGGCCGAACCCGGCATGCCTAACTCAACCGTCGCAAGCGCCTGCTGCTTTTGCTGTGCGATCCAGGTCGGACCGGTTGTCGCGATGTCGAGCAGCACCAGCGTGAACTGGGAGAGTTGAGGCATCTGGTCGGCCGTCACCCAAGCGTACGTGTCCCCGCAATGCGCCGAGTAGCATGCGCCGCGCGGCACGCAGCCGCGTGGGCCGACGCCGAGCCATCCCATCGGAATGGGGTCATCGAGCACGTCCAGGTGAAATTGACGCTCGCCGCCCCCGTAACCGACGATGTCCGAGATCACGGGCTTGCGGAGGAGGTCGGACTCCTTTTGATACTCGGCGGGGTCGGTTGGCGGGCCATAGATCGCCCAACGGCAGGCATACCAGGCACCTTCGAGGAGCACCTGTTCCGCGACTGGGTCGAGGGTCCAACTCAATTCAGGACTGTGTTTTCCCAGCACGTTGAGAAGCTGTTGGCTGAAGTTGTGGGCGGCCCGCGCCCAGGTCGTCGTCGCCTGCATCGAAACGGTGGCAGTCACATTCGAGAATCCACTCGAGGTCACCGAATACGACGGAAGAGTCCTCCCTTGATTCGCGGCCACGACCGCGAGGGCATTCATCACCTCTTGATAACGCATTTCCGACGTCGAAAGCGACTGGTTGACTGCGTAGCGCTCGAGCGGTGCCGTTACGCAACCACCGCACACCAACGCACCGATGGCAATCAGGATTCGGTGTTTCATAAAGCCCCTTCGTCCAGGCTCTCAACTCGCGTTACCAACCGAGTCGTTATCGGGTCAGTCGAGACGGGTGAGTCGGACGACGTCGGTCGCCCAACTGGCTGCCTCACCTCGATTTTTACGGCACCGTAATGGCCGAATTGATGGATGCCTTCAGGTCGCTGTTTTGACCGATATTGTCATTTCGCACTTTCGGAGGCAGCGCGAGGACGTTTTGCGTCAGGGCAAGATTGCCATAGTCGTCGACGTAGACCGTCACCGATTGGAGTCGGGGATTGTTGAGATCATTGGCGCTCCACTTGACGGTCTTGGTGCCAACCTGCGGGACAAAGAGCTTGCTCAGATCGAACCGCGCAATTTTCTGGCAGACCAGCACGAAGCGGGAGAAGCTGTCCATCCCCTCGGGGCACACCCACACATAGGCCTTCCCGCAGTGGGCCCAATAACAGGCATTTCTTGGCACCTGGAGGCGCGAGCAGCCCTTGCCGAGCCAATTGAACTGGCATGCGATCGCCAAGTCGTTTGCGACGCCGAAATAATTGCCTGGCGGCGACTTTGGTTGATAGACGTCGAGCAGAGCACGATCGGGATCGACGGATCCTGGCCCAAAGACGGCCCACTGACAGGCCGCCCTGATCGCCCGCAGCTTCTCGGGAGCGATCGTCGGATCGAGCAAAAACGATCCTTTCACGGATCGGCTGGCGGGGATGTCCATCGTCTGAGTCGACAATCCCGACGGGGTCGGAAGGGCGTGTACCCAAGTCGTGGAACCGTCAAGTTGGATCCCGTCAACAACGTCCATCGAACCGGCGTAGATCGAGCTGTAAGCCGGGAGCGTCGACGGATTCGCAGCGATCATCGCCAGGTTCTCGATGACCTCGCGATAGCGCAAATCCACGCCGGCTCCGGCGAGACTCACGCTCTCCTGTCGCAGCGCGGTCCAGGTGCAGCCGGGAAGTAAAACGAGCGCGACGGTCGCGACGAGAAAGGCCCGCATGCCTTCCCTCCTTGGCAAGGACAAACCGCCTCAACCCCGCGACCGCCTCTTGGGGGTGGCCGGGCGTTTTTAGGCGCGAAAAATGTGCAGGACGCCGAGATGGTTGTCCGACGGGCCGTCGGAGTGCTCCTTTCATCGGTACGACCAGCAGGGCCGGATGTGACGAACAGTCGCCGGAAAAGGGTTGCAGCAGTCGAATTGACCTGAACGCCGTTGCAGGCGTCACAGGCGCAAAAGTCGACTGCTCAAAAGGGCAGTTAGGCTTGCATCGTTCGGTGACGAGCCATCACCTGGATGCGGCAATTTGGCGTGACTTTGCCGCGCCCGGGACCGAGTTCCGAAAGACATCCAGCCGCGATCGCCGGCCGTTCAATGTCGGTCGCGGCTGCGCCTCCCCGGGCCGAAAGTGTGCTGCGGCAACTTCCCATTGTCGTAGCGCCGACACCGCGGTTCTCGATGAAATACCGTACTGCGTGCGGAGGGGCAGAAACGACCTAGACTCGCTCCCGCTTACGGCGGCTCTTCTTGCGGGCCTTCCAGGCGGCCCGCGCGTGCGCGCGGTCGAGCCGCGCCAGTCGGTAGCGCCGCACGTCGAGATTGCGCTGCTGGCCGGAGGGTGCCTTCACCAGAACGAATGGGAGGCAGACGGACCGCACCCGCAGCGGCACGCCTCCGTTATTCGGGACGAACGGGATGCGGACCGGCTCGTCCGGCCGGATTGTGCCGACTCCGCCGCACCAGAAGAAGGACGGCAGTTCGTAGACCACGTGCAGCAATGTTACATAGTCGCCGGCGCGCACATCCTCCGGGGCCAAAACCTTGGCCGTCGTTAAGTCTTTGGCGCCGGGGCGGCGCCCGGTCTTCGTCTTTCGACAACGTGGCATGAGAAAGAAGACACGCATCCCACGCCGCGGTTCGCGGCGGGGGGCCCGATGATTGCCCAACGGCATGCACACCAGCCGCCCTCGAGCAGTGTTGGTTCCGCGACCGGATCGAGCGTCCAACTCAATTCCGGAGTGTGTTTTCCGACAATGTTGAGAATCTGTTGAGAGAAGTTATGTGCGGCCACGGCCCACGTCGATCCTGGCGATCTTCTGGCAGACCAGCACGAAATGGGAAAAGCGTTCCATGCCCTCGGGGCACACCCACACGTAGGCCTTCCCGCAGTGGGCCCAATAGCAAGCGTTCTTCGGCACGTCGCGCCGCGAACAGTCCGCCAGATGTTCGGCGGCTTGCCGCGTGCCCACGTAGTGGTGCGACCACCCTGGAACGCGATGGGATCCTTTATGATTGCGGGCGAATCCCCACGATCGACCCGTCAAGCCAGCGCGGTCGCGCCAGTATACTGACTCCGCCATGATTGAACTCGGGCATGTTTGCGAAATCGTGCGGTATCCTGTCAAGTCCATGGCGGGCACCCCCACGGAGTCGGCAGTTCTCGGGTGGCACGGACTTGAGGGAGATCGACGATTTGCCTTGCGGCGGCTGGGAGACGAGAGCGGCTTCCCGTGGCTGACGGCCAGTCGCCTCCCCGATCTCGTTCTCTACCACCCGGTCGGGCTGGACGATCGTGCCGGCGAGCCACTTCCGACTCACGTCCGCACGCCGGCCGGATCCCACGTCGAACTGGGAAGCGAGGAGCTCGAGGCTGAACTCGCCGAGCGTTTCGGGAGCGGCTTGGAATTGATGAAGCTCAAACACGGAATCTTCGACGAGGCGGTACTCTCAGTCATCAGTCTGGCGACGATTGCGGGCATCGGCCGGGAGATCGGACTCGATCTCGATCGACGGCGCTTCCGAGCCAACATATTCGTGAAGACGGAGCCGACCGAGCCGTTTCTCGAAGATGGATGGGTCGGGGGGACGTTGGCGTTTGGCGACAGAGAGCCGCAGCCGGCCGTGAGCGTCACGCTGTGCGATCATCGCTGCACGATGGTCAACATCGATCCGGAGACGGGAGCACAAGATCCGCGGGTCATGAAGGCGGTCGTGCGCCTCAACCAGAACAACGCGGGCGTCTACGCGACGGTGGTGCGAAGCGGGACGATCCGTGTTGGTGATCGAGTGAGCCTTGTGCCCGGCGCACTGGCCGGTCACAACGACCGACCAGAGGACTCGATACGTCGATGAATGTCGCGACGTACAACATTCTTAAAGGCGGCTCGCAGCGGGTCCATTGGGTCCGGTTGATCGAGGATTATGCCTTGGACCTCCTGCTCCTCCAGGAGTCGTACTCGCACGACGAGCACTTGCCGCCGCTTGTGTACCCGGATGCCGGAAAACGGTCGGTCTGGGAGATGGCCGAGCGGAACGGCTGGGGAAGCGCCGTTTACTCTCGCACAGGCTCGGTGAAGCGGGTCCCCGTTCCGAACTTTTCCGGCTGGGTCGTCGGCGCAGAAATCAGCGGAGCTTCGTCGCGAATCGGGTCCGCCGACCCGCTGCTGGCCTTCAGCGTCCACGCTCCGTCAAAGGGAGAAGCCTACTGGAAACAGGTGAACAAGCTGCTTGACGAGATCAAGAAACTCGCCATAGATCGAGAGGTCGTCATCGGCGGCGACTTCAATCTCGCCGTGAGCCACTGCCCCGGAACGGAACGACCCACATGCAAACAGGACCTGGCGATCCAGGCGAGGCTGACCGAGGAGTTCGGGCTGCTCAATTGCTGGCAGGCGGCAAATCCCAACAAGTCGCCGTGCCAGACGCTTCGGTGGACCGGCGACCGGACCATTCCTTACCACTGCGACGGCATTTTCGTGCCGAAGTCTTGGAGGCCCCGGCTTCAGTCGTGCGTGGTCCTAGCAGGCGATGAGTGGAACCGCCTCAGCGATCACAACCCCGTGGTGGCGTGCTTCAGCAGCCGCCTTCGTCGGGCCAAGCGTTTCCCTGAATGAAGCGAGGAGACAGCGTCTCCGCGACCGCATCCTGAACGCCTTCCTTCTCGGCCAGCCAGACGAGCGGGTAGCGTTCCACTCGCAGCCAAGGGAGCGCGTCGTCTCGCCGGGTGCCACGGGCGGGGGCTTCGCCCACCCGTGCTCTGGCCGTAGAATCACGCGACGACCCGGCGGATGATTTGTGCCGGTTAACACCGCGCGTCTATCAAGACACTGGCGGGCCAAAGGTCCCGCCACTGGCACCCCGCGCTGACTTCCCCAGGATTCTTGTCGCTGTCGACTAATGGGACGTGTCCCAAGGAACGGAGCAGAGCGATGCGAAGAGAAACCTTCGAGATGCAGTACTACAACACGTACTATTACGCAAATATCGTCAAGAACGTCCTTGAAGACCCCTTTGGCTACATCCGCACCATCCATGACTTATTCGAGAACGATGGCGAGCTCGGGTTCTGCGATCCCTTCCCGAAGCACACCGCCCTTCATCAATTCGCGTGGTTTAGTGTCGAACTATTGCTCTTTGAGGATCTCTCGTCCGACCAATTCGACTCGGTTCTTTCCTCTCAGGACAAACTTCTTCCTATCAACCGCGCGATGGAAGCCCACGGCATCGAGCATACAACGCTGGCCGAATGGATGTCGGCCCGTGATAAGACACTTGCAGACGTCGTGCAGGATGATCTCGACGAGTACGTCGCAAACCTTTGTATTGAGCAGGGTTACGAGAACTTCTTGACACAAACTACAGATGAAATCTTTTTTGTCCTTTTCTTGAACCGAGGCGTCTTGGCTGCGCTAAATCAGCTTGTCGCCGGCTACATCCAGGACGTCGAGCCTGATGGCTGCGAGCCGGACGTGCAAAACCTATTCGAGCGCCCAGGCATGCTGAAACGGCAGTACATTCCCCAATGGGCGAGGCGCGCTGTGTTTTTTCGCGATCGCGGAAGGTGCGTGTACTGAGAGCGGGATCTTTCCGGCCTTGTCTCGGTCGAGAGTTCGGACCACTTCGACCACATGATTCCTCTGGCAGAGGGCGGCATCAACGACGTGACTAATCTCCAGCTCTTGTGCGGGGAGTGTAATCTGAAGAAGGGCGATCGTTGTACTGGCACATCCTGTCGTTACGAGCGCTGGTTCGGACGTGACGAGTGACCGAATACGGCACCTCGCCCGGCCCTTCGGGCGGAGCCTTCGCTCGCCCCGTGCCGCGCGCATTGAATCGGGCGGCGATCAGTTGGAAGACTTCCGCCGTTTTACCAAGCGCATCAATCAAGGTGCCCTGGCGGGCCAAAGCTCTCGCCAAGGGCACCGATCGCTCTCCGGCCAGATGGGCGAAAATCTCCAAACTTGTTTATGAGCGCGTAGAAACTCGCTCTTGGCGATTTGCGTTTTGGGCTTTAGGTTCGACTGAGGGGCCGCCCTCACTCCATGGCCAAGCGGTCGAGGTGCGCGCCCGGGTGTTCCAGGTCAAAAACTGCGAACTGATGGGCAGCAATCGCGTTCGCAGCGGGACGGGATACTTTGTTTCACCGGAAAAAGCCCGGAGAACCTGTCGGGAGGACACCGAAGCACCCGACAGCTGATCCGCCGCGGCGGATCGGCTCGCCTGGAGTCGAGGATCAGATGTTCGCAATCTCGACTTTGGACTTTGGACCGGCGGGACCTTGGGCCAACGCCGGGACGGGACTCGTTGTTTCACCGAGAAAAGTTCGAAGGATGCGGGGGTGGAAAGAGGTTGGCCGGTGGGTCGGGACACGAGCGATCGAGTCCAAAGTCTAAGGTCCAAGGTCGAAGATCAGATGTCAGCAATCATGACTTTGGACTTTGCGCGGGGACTTTGGACCAATGACGGGACGGGACACGTGAGTGCTCGGCGCGAAGGCGATGATTGGACAGCCGTTGGCCGGTGGGGAACAGGATCCCCGGCGGGAATGAAATTGGATCCCCGCCGGTGGTGGGGATCTGTTTTCACTAAGGGGAAAGAAGATCCCCGGCAAGGTCAGACAAGGAGTTGGCCGGGACCGGACACGAGACAAGTATTGGCAATTCTCAGTTCTTAGTGGGTGGCACTGGCGGCTTGTCCGCCAGTGTGGCTTTCGCATTCAGAAGAAAACCACTGGCGGACGAGCCGCCAGTGCCACCCAATCGCGAGGTAACGGCAAAAAATAGCAGCAGGTTGACGACGGCCGCTCTTGGTAGACTGGTGTCGCCGCGTCGAGGCCAGTCAGGAGCTGTTCCGAGTCAAGGAGCTGCCGATGATCCGCGCTTGTCGTCTCGTTGCTCGCGGGAATCTGGAAAACGGAACCCGGTGCCGCCGCTGGGCGCGACACGTCGACGTGGTCGCGCTCTTCGTCGCTGTCGCGCTCGTTTTCGCGCCGACAGTGGATGCTGGGCCGCCCGCGTCGTCGGGCCGGTCGAAGTCGCGGGCGTCGACGTCTGCCGAGAAGGGGCAGATGCTTCGCGGCACGGTCGTCAAAGCGGCCGATGGGTCGCCGGTGGTCGGGGCGACTGTCTTTCTCATAACGCGAACGATGATTGTGCCGAGCCCATTCTCCCAGACCCGCTCGGATTCCGCGGGACGTTTCACGTTCGACAATGTTCAACCCGGGACGTATCGCCTCTTCGCTGAATCAGGAAACCAGATTTCAAGTCGCCAGAGAATCAAAGCGGAGCAAATCACGGTCACGAGCTCCGAACCGCCATCGGCGGTAACCTTGCGACTGGTCGACGGGTGTCGCTTCCGCGTGATCGTGAAACGGGTGGCGGACAATCGTCCCATCGCGAATGCGAAAGTCGGCTTCGGCTGGGCGGACATCGATCGCCACTACGACACCGATTCGAACGGAGTCGTCATGATCGAAGGCGTGCGTTCCGAGCAGCAGGTCGTTCAAGTCCGCGCGGACGGCTACGCCTTCGGCGAAAAAACTCTCGCAGCGACCCAGCCCGGCACGACGACGGATCTGAGCTTCTCGCTCGGACCGGGAGCCGAGGTGCAGGGCACCGTCCGCGACGTCGACGGTCGGCCGCTCTTTAACGTCCGCGTGGGTGCCACCGCGAAGAGGACGCCGGCCGAACTGCACATTGGAACTTCAAAGACGGATGGCAAAGGACGATTCAAAATCGAAAACGTGCCGACCGGCGAGACGATCGAGCTGTCGGTATCCCAAAGGGATTACTTGCGGAAAGAGCAGCCCCTCACTCTCAAGCCAGACCAGAAAGTCGTGGCCGTCGATCTTGTCCTGGAGCGCCGGCCTAAGGGCGGATCGGTTCTGGTCACTGTCACGAGCCCGGACGGCAAGCCCGTTGCCAATGCCAGGCTGGTGAACCCGGGGACAAACAGCTCCTGGAGGCGGTACGGCCGGACCGACGATCGCGGCCAGTGTCAGATCGACGACGTCTACGATATCTTCGGCCGTCATGAGCTGGGCGTGACGGCCAAGGGCTTTGCGCCCCGACAACTCTCTTTTGACCCTGGTCCGCCGGGCAAGCCCTCCCGCCTGCAAGTGACCCTTGAGACGGGTCACCGCATCCACGGACGCGTCGCCTTGGGCGCGGGGCGCTTCGCGGCTGGCGTACGCGTCTTCTACAACCACGGCGAGCACGGCGAATTGACGGGCGGTTCGGTTCAGACCGGCCCCGACGGGAGATTTGAAATCGACTCGCTTCCCAAAGGCTGCACGTTCACGGTCTACAGCCCCAAAGGATATGCCCCTTTCAAGGATCAGCCGCTGCCGCTCGATACAGAAGCTGAAGTTCCTGTCGGCCTGGAGGCCGCGTCGATCGTGCGGGGGCGGGTCGTCGACGCCGTCATCCGCAAGCCCGTCATTCCCTACCGCATTCGCATCATGATCTCGGACAATCGCCTTCCTGGTGAGCCCGCGCCCGGTATGCTTTCGCAACTCGTCGAAGAGGGTCTCATCATCACCAAGAGCGACGGAGAGTTCGAATTCGACGACTTCCCCCGCGGCACGCCGCTACGACTGATGGTGACGGCCGACGGCTATCAGGCGAATGCCGTCGATCGCGTCGTCGCGCTGCCGCGAGGCGAGTTCAAACCGATCGAGATTCGGCTGCTCAAGCTCGATCCGGGAGCGCTCCGCGCGTTTGCGGGGCGGTTGGTGAATGCGGAAGCACAGCCCGTTGCGGGGGCGTCGGTGCGGTTGTGGACGGCGACGAGCACTCCGGACAATCCAACACAATTTCCGTTCAACTGGTCGATGATCAAGTCGGGCCAGCTCGAGCAGAACGATTTATGCCGGCAGTTTCTGGCGACGACCACCGACGCGGACGGCCGTTTCCACTTCGCGGGCGTGCGCGTGGCCTTCTACGCGGAGGTCGGCTACTGGGGCAAGGGTATCGCTGCCGATCGTCAGCCGGTTCATTTCGCCCCCGATGCATCACAGCCGATGGAATTGCGTCTACAAGCCCGCGCGGCGGCCCGGGTGATCGTCGAGGTCGATCGCAGCGCGTGGCCGAAGGCCGGCCAGGTTCAGCTCAGTGGCGATCAGGGCACTTTCGATTACCAACTGAGCACGCTCCGCCAGGGTGAATCGAAGGTCACTTTCGACGACGTGCCGCCCGGCACGTTTCAGTTGTTTCTCCAGAGCCCGTTCCGCGCCTTGGGCGGCGGACGCCTCACCAACGACACTCTCAGCCGCACCAGCGCGAGCTTGAAAGCGGGCGAAACTGTCACCGTGCGATTCGGGAAAGACGCCGCGCAGCTTCTTCGGCTCGCGCCAGAATGAAACAGGGCGAAGGCGACGGCGCTCGCTCAGTGCGCCCCGCCGAGCTGTTCCAAAAAATATGTGGCGATTCGCGTGTAAAGCTCGCGGACTTCGACCGGCTGGCTGACCATGTGCGTCTGACCGGCTAGCGGCAGGAACTCGAAGTCGCGGCCCGAGCGGAACAGCGCGTCGGCCAGTCGGATGCTGTGGAGGAAGTAGACGTTGTCGTCGGCCGTGCCGTGAATCAACAGGAGCGGCCGGCGGAGTTCGTGAGCCACCTCCAGCACGGAGCTGACTTTGTAGGGGAGTGAATTGGTCGTCGGCACGCCGAGGTAACGCTCGGTGTAGTGCGTGTCGTAGTCGAGCCAGTCGGTGACGGGGGCGCCGGCCACGCCCGCGTGATAGACGTCGGGCCGCCGCGTCACGGCGCTTGCCGTGAAATAGCCGCCGAAGGACCAGCCGAAAACGCCGACCTTCGAGAGATCGAGCTCGGGATATTTGGCGCCGAGTGCCTGCAGTCCGCTCACCTGGTCGGCCAGCGGCACTTCGATGAGGTTGTTCTTGATCGCCCGTTCCCAGGCCCGGCCGCGGGCCGGCGTGCCCCGACCGTCGAGCGAAACGACGATGAAGCCCTGCTCGGCGAACCAGCCATCGAGCAAGTAACGCGAACGCGCGGTGGTGACCATTTGCGAATGCGGGCCGGCATACACGCTGACAAAGACGGGATAACGCTTACCCGCCTGGAAATCGTGCGGACGGATGACGGCGGCGTGGAAGCTCGGGTTCGTGCCGACCGTCGTCAGCTCGACCGTGGGGAGCAAACCGGGCGTGCGGGCCAGGCTCTTGAGCTCGCCGGCCACACTGCCGTCGCGGCGATAGACGACCTGTTTCGAGTCGGACGTCAGCGACTGCGAGCCGCGGACGCTGACTCCGCTCTCTTCCGCGACAATGGCGCTGTGCTCGCCCGGTTCGTGCGTCAGTTGCTCGGCCGCGGGGATGGCGTCGCCCGGTGGGTCCAGGGGGACGCGATAGACGTGCGTCTGCGTCGGATCTTCGCCGCCGGCCACCCAGGCCGTGCCCGTCGATTCGTCGACGCCGATCAGGTGCCGAAGGTTGAGTTCGGGCGCGGTGAGGATGCGAGCCAGGCTGCCGTCGCGATGGTGCGATTCCAATTGCCAGGTGCCGCGACGCTCGGTCGCCCAAAGGAACGATTGGCCGTCGCGTCGCCACTTCGGCAGATGGCCGTTGAGGTTAATCCAGGCCTCGTCGGTTTCGCGGAGCAGCTCCTTCGTTTGGCCGTTGGCCGGATCGATTTCGTAGAGAATCTCCAGCGTCTGCTCACGGTTCTGCACCAGGATCACGAGCGGAGCGTTCTTCTCCCAGACGACGCGGGCCAGGTACGGCAGCTTGACGTTGTCCCAGGCGACCCATGTCGTTTGGCCTCCGGCGACGGGAATCACGCCCACGCGGACGACCGCGTTGTTCTTGCCGGGCCGCGGATAGCGAAAGGTTTGCGCGGGCCGCTCCGGGTGAGCCGGATCGGGGATCGACAGCTCTTCGACGGACGCCGTGCTCGTCTCCTGGTAGACGAGATGCTGGCTGTCGGGCGACCACCAGTAGCCGTGCATGCGGTCCATTTCTTCCTGGGCGACGAACTCTGCCAGTCCGTGCGACAGCGTGGCCGTGGCGCCGGTGGTCAGCCGTCGCTCGCTGCCGGTGGCGACGTCGGTGACGTAAAGGTCGCCGTCGCGGACGCAGGCGATGAGCTTGCCGTCCGGCGAGAACTGGGCGTCGATCGGAGAGCCGGCCGTGCTCGTCAGCTTGTGGACCGCACCCGTCGATCGCTCGAGCACGTAGAGTTTTTCGGAGAGCGGCACGAGCACGCGGCTGCCGTCATCGGAGAGGTCGAACGTGGCGATCCCGCCGGCCGACAGTCGCATCCGTTCCCGCCGCGCCTTCTCGGCGGCCGAGAGCGTCTCCTTGGCGCCGCCGAGCAGTTGGGCGGCCGTCGCCAGCACCCGCTCGTTGCCGGTGGCGACGTCGAATTCGTAGAGGTTCCGCTGGAAACTGCCCGCGGCCGCGCGGAGAAACAAGACGGCATCGCCCGCACGTGTGATGTGGGCGCCGGTCGGAAGCCCGTTGGAAAATCGCCGCGTCTTCGCGTATTGCTCGAGGAACTCGGGCTGCTTGAGCGCCGCGCGGAGCCCCTTGGCCGACGATGTGGCGGCCGCACCGGGGCTGGCCAGGGCGGTGCGCTCGACGACCGACGATCCCGCCGATTGAGCCCGCACGACGCCGGCCGGGCCGCAAGCGCAAGCGAAGAGCGCGACCGTCGCGACGAACAGGCGGGGCGAAACGATCCGAGACGCGTGCATGGGCAAATCACTTTCGGCGGATCAGTGAACGATTTGAATTTCGGCACGCACCGGCTCTTGTGTCGGAGCGCGGCACGACGTCTGGTTGCAGGCCTGATAATGCAGCGCGCCCTCCAGACCGAGCGAACCTGCCGGAGCGTCCTTCGCCACGCGGACCGCCCGCGTGAACGCGGCGGCGCCTTCGTAGTAAAAGGCCGGCTCCTGCGGATGGGCATCGTCCAGGGTCGGCTCCGGACCGCTCCAATCACCCTCCCAAGTCATCGCTTTCGGCAGTTTGAGGTCGATGGACGTAGGAACGGACGGCCCGGTGGGACGATCGATGGCGTAGATGTGCCAGCCCGTTTCGATGTGCGCTTCGACGCGAATCGTGAACGTGTCGCCCGCGTGGACCGTGGGCCGATCGACGACGGCGGAAGCGGTGACGACGCCGTCCGACCGTGCGGCGGCACCGGGCGGCTTGGGCGGGCGCGGGGCCGTCGAGACAGAAACGCTCGGCGCGGAGCCCGTCAATACAGGAGCTGGCGAAACAGGAGCAGCGGACGCCGGCGGCTGCGCGGCGCGATCGGCCGCGGCCGGCTCCGCCTTCACCGCGGCGCTGCTCCGGTCGCCGGCCGGTGCGGCGGGCTGGCTGCTATCCGCGCACCCGCCGACGAGCATCGCCGCAGCCAAAGGCAGACCGACATACAGCAGCACGCGAGCCGCTCGTGCCGACCGCCGTCTTTGGTTAGCGCTTCGCCAAGAGTTGCCGGACAACTTCGCCGACCTCCTGTTGCAGCGTAGGCGAGTAGCCGACATGCAAGTCATGAACTTTGCCCTGCGGATCGATGATCACCAGCGTGGGATAACCGCGGACGCCGAATTGTTGCGGCACTTTGCGATCGACGCGCAACGTGGCGTAGTCCAGTTTCATTTTGTCGACGACGAACTTCGCGTCCGCTTCGACCGGATCGATGTTCATGCCAATGATGGCGACCGGAGCCTGCTTGAACTCGGCGGCCAGTTGTTTCATTTGCGGCATCGCCCGCATGCACCAGCCGCAACCGCGATACCAAAAATCGAGGACGACGACTTTGCCCTTATAGTCCTTGAGCGAGTGCGGCTTGCCGGCGAGGTCGGTCGCCTCGAAGTCGACGGCCGGCTTGCCCACGACTTTTGCTCGCCGCTCGGCTTCCTCGGCCGTGTACTTCGCCCTTCGCTCGTGCGACTTGAGGCCTTCCGCAAGCTGTTCCTTGAACAACGGCGTGATCACGTCCTTTTCCGCTGCCGTCAAAATGGCCTTCGCCTCCTCGAGCAGCTTCTTGCTGTCTTTCTCGCTCTTGGCCGCCTGAGACACCTTGTCGTCGTAAGCGCGGTCGGCCCGGAAATAACGATCGGCATCGGCCCAGAGTTTCTGCCCCCATTCGGCGTTGTGTTTTTCGACCGAGACCAGCGACAGCGTGCCGTTCGACTTGCTCTTGCTGCCCCAGTCCTGCGTCGTCTCGGTACGGGTCTTGGTCATCAGGCCGCGATTAGCGTCGACGTCGATCGTCGTCTGGCGATTCACCAGGTAGATTTCGTCGAGCGGTGTCTTGCTGGTTTCGGCAATCGTCCATTCGCCGGCAGTCGCCTTGGGCTGCGACTCGACCTTGAACGAGCAGCGGGCGTCATCTTGACCGTGAACGGTCTGCCAGCCGGCGGCAAGCTCTTTCGCATTCTCTGCGAGCTTGGGAAACAGACTGGTCGGATCGATCGAAAAACCGGTCGTCGGATTGGTGATCACGCGGCCGTCCGGAAAGACGTCGCAGTAACCGAACGAGTCGTGACTGCGTCCGGCCGATTTGCCGTCGAACTTATAGGATTGCGCGGAGCGAAGCAGGACCCGATAGCTTCCGTCACTATTCTTGGCGACCACCGACGCGGTCCAGTCCGTGTGCATGCTGTAGCTGCTGCGGGCTTTGCCCTCTCCCCGTTTGCTGTCGGTGTCCTGTTTGTATTTCAGCTCTTGGCCGACCTCCAGGTGATAGGCGGGCACGGCCTGGGGCGCGTCGGCCGCGCGAGTCAAGCTACTGCCCAGGGAGAAGGCCAACGCCGCGATCGCCAGAGCCAACACATGCCGCTGCAGAACAAGATGTCGGTGCCAAGTCGTTCGAGCCATGCTTCCCTCCCGTTGGGAGTTGAAATCCGTTCGATCCGCCGATCGGGCGAAGTCTGCGCCAAACACGTGGGGCGCGCCACCGCCGGCCACGATTCTACCGCGCTCGATTTCCAACCGAAATCGTCGATTTTTTGGCAGAGGCAGGAGCCGGTCCGATCGCCTCGCGGCGGCCGCAATCTCGACCAAATAGAACTCGCTGCGGGCCCGGTGTTTGACATCCGGCTCGGGAATCGGATCATAAAGGTGAGCATTTTCGCAAATCGGGCTGATCCGTTCGGTTCGGCCCAGCGTTTCTCGCAGTGTTCCCGGCAGTGTACCGACGTCAGGGGAACGCCCGGCTCGGCGCCGCCCGCGTAGGAGGGAAGTCCATGGAAACCCTCTATCTCTATTGTGCCGCGATCGGTGTGGCGCTCTTGGCGGGACAGCTCTTGCTCAGCCTGTTTGGCGTGGGGCACCACGATTTTGGCGCCGGCCACGACATCGATCTGGCGGGCGAGTCCGGCAATTCCCACGGCGACTTCCACGCCGCCCATCCCGACCGGGGCGGGCAGTGGTTCGTGGGGATGCTCAGCTTCCGCGCGATCGTGTCGGCCGTGGCAGTGTTCGGGCTGGTCGGTCTTGGCCTCGACCGCCTGTTCGATCCGCCGGCTCCGGACGAGGCCTTTGTGCTCGCGCTTGTAGCCGGCGTGGCGATGATGTACGCCGTCGGCTGGTTGCTGCGGGTGGCCTACAGCCTGCGGTCCGACGGCACCGTCCACATCGAGCGCACGGTCGGCCTGACGGGGCAGACCTATCTCACCATCCCGCCGCACAAGACGGGCGCGGGCAAGGTCACCGTCAAGGTGCAGGGACGCAGCATGCAATTCCTGGCCCTGACCGGCGGAGAAGAAATTCCGACCGGAACGGCCGTCGTCGTGCTGGGCGTTCTGACTCCCCAGTCGGTGGAGGTCGCCCGCGCCGAAATCACATCCCCCCTGCCCTTGGGAGGTCCGGCCCATGTTTGATCTCTCTCACTGCTTCCCGCTGGCTCGTACGTCGGACGCAGCCCTCTTGGCTGCGGCGTCGGAAGGTTCGATCTACTTGCTCCTGAGCGCGTGCGTGGCGTGTGCCGCGGTCTTCGGCACCCTGCTCTTCATCGCCAGGCGTTACAAGCGATGCCCCAGCAACCGCGTGCTGGTGGTGTTTGGAAAAGTGGCTGGCGGCCGCTCGGCGACGTGTATCCATGGCGGCGGCCGCTTCGTGCTGCCGATCATCCAGGACTACGCGTTCATGAGCCTCGAGCCGATCCAGATCGAGGTGCCGCTGCACGACGCGCTGTCGAGCGAGAACATCCGCGTCAACGTGCCGAGCGTGTTTACCGTGGCGATCGGCATCGAGCCGTCCACGATGCAGAACGCGGCCATCCGTTTGCTGGGCCTCGACCTGCCCCACATCAAGAAGCAGGCCGAAGACATCATCTTTGGCCAGTTGCGGCAAGTGATCGCCTCGATGCGGATCGAGGACATCAATCGTGACCGCGAAGGTTTTCTGCACAACATCCAAAGCTCGGTCGAGCCCGAGCTGGAAAAGATCGGCCTGGTGCTGATCAACGTCAACATCACCGACCTGACGGACGGCTCGGGCTACATCGAAGCCATCGGCCGCAAGGCCGCGTCGGAAGCCATTCAAAAAGCCCGCGGCGACGTGGCCGAGCAGGAGAAGCTGGGCGAGGTCCGCGTGGCCGAGGCCGAGCGGGACAAGCAGATTCAGGTGGCCGAAGCGAGCAAGCTCCGCGAGATCGGCCTGCGGGCCGCCAAACGCGAACAAGCTGTGCGCGTCGCCGACCTCAACAAAGAGCAGCAGGTCGGCGAGCAGCGGGCCGCATTCGGACAGAACATGGAAGTGGCCGAGGCCGATCGCGAAAAACGAATTGCCGTCGCCAACGCCAACGCAATCGCCTTCGCGGGCGAGGCCGAATCGCAGGCGAAGGTGGCGGAGGCCGAGGCTCGCCTCGCTGTGAAGAAGGCCGAAGCGTTCCAGCTCGGCGAAACGCGGCGGCGCGAAGCCGAAGCGGCCGTGCAGGAAGCCCAGAACCGGGCGATGGCCAAGGCCGCACTCGCCGAGGCGGAGAAAGTCGAAGCCGAACGCCGGGCCGCCGTCGAGGCGCCGGCCAAGGCCGAGAAAGCCAAGATTATCGTCGCCGCCCAGGCCGAGGCAGAAAAACGCAAGTTGGAAGCGGAAGGCGAGGCGAGCGCCATCTTCGCCCGGCTCGAAGCCGAGGCCCGTGGCCAATATGAAATCCTCGCCAAGAAGGGCGAAGGCTTCCGCGCGATGATCGAAGCCTGCGGCGGAGCCAATCAGGCCTTCCAGATGCTGATGATCGAGCACCTCGACAAGCTGGCCGAAACGTCGGCCAAGGCCATCTCGAACATCAAGTTCGACAAGGTCGTGGTTTGGGAAAACGGTGGCAAGCAGGACGGCCAGACGTCGACGGCCAACTTTCTCCACGGGATGACGCGCACGCTGCCGCCCATGCTGCAGGTGCTGCGCGACATTGCGGGCGTCGAGGTGCCGGAGACACTCGTCAAGCTCTCGCCGGAGGCGCTCAATGGCGCTTCGAGCCGGCTCGCGCCCACCAACGGCGATCCGGCCGCCGGCACTGCCACGTTGCCGGAGAGCCGGTAGCACTCAGCTCGGAGAGTCGGTTCGTGGGCACTGGTGTGTCTCTTGCGCCGGGCGCGCCGTCAGACCGAACACACTCCGGGCGGCTCAGCGCCGCTTCGCATGGTCGCCTCAGCGAGTGACCGCGGTGGGGAAGCGATCGCCTGAAAGCGGAGATGGCGGCTCAGACCTCTGCACGTAAGAGTTGGGGGCTTCGAGCGCGAATTTTCAGAAAAACCGCGCGGTTCGGGAACGGTCCGTGCTTATCCCAAAGAGCTGGCGCTCCTTCGCCTCAACAACTGCTTGATTGGGTCAAACCGTTCGAGTAGCTTCGGAACCATTCGGCTCGGCGAGCGTCGAAGCGGGTGCGGGAAAGGCGCGCAACAGGATTCAGGAGGACGTGAGATGGCTCGTTTTCGTCCCATTGCGGTCGCGCTGGTTTCGCTCGCGATTCTGTTGACCGCCGCCCATCTCGACGCAAAAGGCGGCAAGGGAGGTGGGGGGGGTCACAAGGGTGGTGGCGGAGGCCATAAGGCAGCCCCCCATCGTGCCGCCCCGAAAGTCCGCCCTGCCCATCATGCCGCGGCCAAGCCCAACCGCGTGAACCGGAAGCCAGCGCCCCATCATGCCAGCCATCCTCAGGCACACAAGCAGGCCGCACATCCCGGCAAACCGAAGGGGCCGGTGAAGGTCGCCAAGCCGGAAGACAAACACAAAGAACCTCCCAAGCAAGATGCGGCCAAGAAAGAACCGGGAAAGAAAGAGCCGCCCAAACCGACGAACAAGCCGAAGACTCCGCCGAAGCATCCCGACGTGAAGCCCAAGCAGCCGATCAAAACCAAGCAGCCGGACAACAAAGCGAAAGATCTCGCCAAGAAGCAACTCGCGGATCGACATCGAACGCGCGACCTCCGTTTCATCGGCCGCAGGCACGCCGCCGTCCATCACTTCGCCCACTACGATCACAACCATCATCGGTACTGGTTCGATCGCCACTGGTGGTGGAACTTCGTCGACTACCCTGCCTCGTGCGACGACGGCCAGGATGTGCCGGGGGATTATTGTGCCGACGGCGATCCCGGTTCGTGGGTGAATTACGAGGCCGCCGTGCCGCCGGAGAACGTATTGACGGAGTCGCCTCCAGCAATCCAAGAAGGCCAGGGGCTGCCGATCTCTCGCACGGGCGCCCTCTTGGCCGAGCGGCTCGATGGTCTGGACGTTGAGAACCACTGGCTGCCAGGCCAGGACGTCAGTTGGAAGACGGGCAATCCCACCGACGACAACCCGGGGCCCGCCAGCAATGGCGGCCAGTTTGTCGCGGCAGTCTGCGCCCGGATGAACGTCGTGATGGCCGAGCCGGTCCCCGAAGACTTCTTCCCCGAAATGCAATACGACTGGCTCGTCGATGAGGGAACAGCGAGCGGCTGGGTCGCCGTCGGCGGCGATGTCGAGGCGCAGCTCCTGGCGAATCAAGGTTGGGTCGTGGTGGCCGCGTGGAAAGCGCCGACGCAGGCCGGCGACCGCAGCTTAGACGGTCAGATGGCCATCGTTCATCCCGATAGCAGACCCGTGGAAGCGGTGGCCGACCGGGGACCGACGATCACGGTGGCGGGGCAGCAAAATCACGCCAACATCGCGCTCAAGGACAGCTTCCCTCAGCCGGCCTGGGATCAGGTGATCTACATGGCGTGCCGGCCGCGCTGGTGACCGCGTTTGCTACGAACGGCGTTGACGAACCAACATTCCGGGAATCTTGCTCAGCGAGGACTTCGCCGTGCAGCCGAACAGAACACACGGGGCGGCATTTCTTGAGCGCCGGCGGTTATTGGGAGCTCTCGGATTGGCGGGGCTGGGGCTGATTTCCGGAACCGTCGCCGAACAGTCGGCTCCCCGCGCTCGAGCCGACCAAGACAAGAAACGGCGGCCCAAGTACGACGTCAGTCCTCCGCCAGACGACCTGAGCGACCTCAGCATGGAGGTTGCCGCTCTTCGCACGATGTACCTGCTCAAAGCCTCGCCCGATCAGGCCCCCGAGCTTCCCGACCGCAACCAGTTCAATGCCATTGCGCACCTGGCCACAGCGCCGAAACCGACTGCCGAGCCGCCGCGCGATCGGAATGAGGCCAAGGTCAGCAAGAACTATCGGAAGGTGCTGACCGACCTGCGTGCGGCCTTCATCGTCAACCACGACGCGCGAATCCGCGAGCTCTCCGACCAGCTCGAGGAGCTCACCAAGGACGAGAAACCCGAGCTGGACGACGCGGTCGAGATTACCGAACCGGCCCGCAACAATACGCATCGGCTGTTGTTGTACTACGATGCCAACCGCACCGTTCCCTACCTCGCGGCTTATGGTAAGGAGTTTCCGGACCCCTTCTTCCTGATTCTGTCGTCGCTCGGGGCCGTGCCCAAGGGCAAGAAGCCGTCCGAGGACGAGTGGCCCGGAGTGCGGGAATTCGTCATCAAAGAGGTCAGCTGGCAGGTGGGCGGCCTCAATCTCAAAAAGCAGCAACAAATCGCCGCCCAGGTGGCCGAATTCCTGGATGGCGCCTACAAGCTGAGCGAAGCCGAGCTGAAAAAAGGCGGCGCGCCAGGGGGACGACTCAAAGGCCCCATCGGCAAGATCGTCAACGTCGCCGACTGCACCGACATTATCCGCAACGTGCTACAGCAGGACCTGGCCGAGCTTCTCTCCAATCCGCAGGTGTTGCCGGCCTGGACCGCGCGCCGGGACTATCTGAGCACGATCGGTCATTGGAGCGACAACAAGAACGAAACTGGACGCGTCTGGTCACCGCAGTAGCAACGCACAAGTGTGGAGACAACCATGATTCGCGGCGTGCACACCATGTTCTATTCGTCGCAGCCCGACGAGTTCCGGGCGTTCCTGCGAGACAAGCTGGGCTTCACATCCTACACCGACGTGGGAGGCGGCTGGCTGATCTTCGACCTGCCCGAGGCCGACATGGGCTGCCACCCCGCCGAGCCGGAAAAGGGGGCGCCCTCCGGCACGCCGAGCGTCTCCTTCTATTGCGACGACGTCCAGAAGACCGTCGCCGAGCTGACGGCGCGCGGCGTCGAGTTTGTCGACGCGGTGCAGGACATGGGCTACGGACTGGTCACGCACTTCCGCGCCCCGGGTGATTTCTTGATGCAGCTCTACCAGCCCAAGTACGCCAAGGGGCCCGCCGCGCGGACCGCAAACCGCTGAAGCGCCACACCCAACAAGAAAGGTGCCCTGCGTCCCATGGTCCAGAGCAAAGCGACAAACGTCAAAGACTATCTTGCCGAGTTGCCCGAGGATCGGCGGGCCGCCATCCAGGCCGTGCGCGACGTGATCCTCAAGAATCTCGATACCGACTTCGAGGAGGGCATCACCTACGGCATGATCGGCTATTACGTGCCGCACAGCCTCTATCCGCCCGGCTACCACTGCGATCCGCGTCAACCGCTGCCCTTCGCCAATTTGGCGTCGCAGAAGAACCACATGGCGCTGTATCTGATGTGCGTCTACGGCGATCAGGCTCAGCGGAAGCGCTTTGAGGCCGATTGGAAAAAAGCCGGCAAGAAGCTCGACATGGGAAAGTCATGCGTCCGCTTCAAAAAGGTCGACGATCTGGCTCTCGACGTGATCGGGGAGACGATTCGTCGCGTGAGCGCCCGCAAGTACATCGAGATCTGCGAGCGGGCCGTCACGTCGCGGCAGAAAGCCCCGGCCAAGAAGCCGGCCGCGGTTCGCAAAGCGGCCAAAGCTCCGAAGTCGACGAAAAAGTCAGCGCCAAAAAGATCGCCGCGGATGGCAAAGCGGTAAGGCTCTCCCAGCGATCGTAACTCGCACGCAGTCCCGTCGGCTGGATCAAGGGAATGCCCGCATGGCAAAATAGTCGCGGCACCCTGAGATCCCGGAACACTGATGGGCGAACTGCTGATTAACTGGTCGGCCCGCGTGGTGGTCTTGTTCTACCTCTTGCGGGTGGCGGCCGACGTTTTGATTGCCGATCCGGTTCGGCGCGACCGCTGGGCGAGGTGGGCCTGGACGGTAGGCTGCGCCGTTTATCTCGTGCACGTCGCGTTTGCGTTCCAGTTTCTGCATCACTGGAGCCACGCGGCCGCCGTCGAGCATGCGGCCCGCCGCACGCAGGAGGTCGTCGGCTTCGAGTTCGGGGCCGGCATCTATGTGAATTACGTGTTCACCGTGCTCTGGCTCGCCGACGTCGTTTGGTGGTGGCAGCGCGGGCGGGTGGGACGGTCGACGTCGCCCGCGTACTATTGGACGGTGCAGGCGATCTTCGCTTTCATGATGTTCAACGCGACGGTCGTGTTCGGCCCGACGTTCTGGAAATGGGTGGCGGCCGCAGCGATCGCCGCGCTCATCACGCTGCGGCTCGTGCTGCCGCGAACTCCCGCCCTCCAAGTTCGCGAGTCCTAGCTCTTTCAAAACCCGTCATGGAACTCGTCGACGCCTACGCACACTGCGGCTTGTCGAAGTACGAGCCGATCGAACGGGTCCGCGCGACGATGGCGGCGGCCGGAGTGTCGCGGGCCGTCCTCGTCCAACACCTGGGCGAGTTCGACAACTCGTACATCGGCTCGGTCGCCGCCGGTGATCCGGAACATTTTGCCGGCGTGCTGCTGGTTGACCACCAGAATGCTCAAGCCGCCGACGCGCTGAGTCACTGGGCCGCCTCGGGGCAGTTCCGCGGATTGAGATTGCCGGCCGACGCGCTGCTCGACCGGCCGGTTCTGTTTTCGCTCGCGTCCGACCTGGGATTGGTGATCGTGCTGTTTACTCCGCTGGGAATTCGCCCGATTCTCGCCCCACTCGTTCAGCAGCTCGAAAGCGCTCCCCTCACTCGTGTCGTCGTCAGTCACTTGGGCAATCCGCGCGTGCACGGTGCACAAGTGGACGAGGCAGCCGCGGACGTGCTTGAGCTGGCGCGATTTGCCAATGTCTACGTGCAGCTTTCCGGGATGAAGATGTCCTGTCCGCCTCCGCACGCCCCGCTCCATCCCCTGATCGAGCGAGTCGTCGCCGCGTTCGGCGCGAGCCGCATCGTGTGGGGCTCGAACTATCCCGTGGTCGGATCGCACGACGACTACGTCGCCGACCTGCGGTTGCTGCTGGAGGGCCGATTGCCCGTGCCGCGCGAGGCGATCCCGCAAATCGCCGGAGAGAATCCGCGGCGGCTGTGGTTTGACAGCGCCTGAAAGCGACGGCACACCGCTCAGGCTTGACAGTTGCGGCGGGAACTCGGACTTTGAGTTTGCACGCCGCAGGTTTCCCGCCATCGTAGAACACGCGCCGATGCAGAACCCGCCGGCTGACACCGGCGGCTCGCCTGGTCTGCTGCATGTCGATGCTCTTCTCCTTGAACCTCAGCCGCAGGATTGGAGGTCGCGTGATTGTCGCGATTTTCAGCCTATTCATCGGCAATTCCTTCGTTGCCGCGCAAGGGTACGCGCCCGAGGTCGCTGCTTCGACGATGACTCCCGCGCCCGGGTTCGCCGTTGATCTGGTGGCGGCCGAGCCGCATGTGCGGCAGCCCGTCTGCATCGAGTTCGACGATCGCGGCCGGCTGTGGGTTGTGCAGTATCTGCAGTATCCGAACCCAGCCGGGCTGAAGCGGGTGAAGGTCGACCGCTATTCGCGGACCGTTTACGACCGCATTCCCGAGCCGCCGCCGCGGGGACCGAAAGGCACCGACCGCATCACGATTCTCGAAGACACGAACGGCGACGGCCGCATTGACCGCTCGCGCGACTTCGTCAGCGGCCTCAATCTCACGACGGGCATCGCCTTCGGTTACGGCGGCGTGTTCGTGCTCAACGTTCCCTATCTCCTCTTCTATCCCGATCGGAATCACGACGACTTGCCCGACGGCGATCCGGAAGTCCTGCTCTCCGGCTTCGGCATGGAGGACACCAGTTCGCTCGCCAACTCGCTTACCTGGGGGCCAGACGGTTGGCTCTACGGGACGCAGGGGACGAACATCACCGCGCACATCCGCGGCATCGACTTCGAGCAGGGCGTGTGGCGCTATCACCCCGTCACGCACGAGTTCGAGCTGTTCTGCGAAGGCGGGGGCAACTCCTGGGGACTCGACTTCGACGAGAGCGGCCAGCTCTTCTTCAGCACGAATTATGGCGGCTACGTGATGGTGCACGGCCTGCAGGGAGCCTATTACGTCAAACAGTTTCAGAAGCACGGCGAGCTGCACAATCCCTACGCCTTCGGCTTCTTCGAGCACGTGCCGCATCAGAATTTTCAGGGAGGCCACGTCACCGTCGGCGGGATCGTCTATCAGGAAGGGCTGTTCCCGTCCCAGTTTCGCGGCAAATACATCGGGGCCGACCTGCTGGGCCACGGAGTCAACTGGCACACGATCAGCCGCGACGGCTCGACCGTGCGAACGGCCCACGGCGGAAAACTGCTGACGGCCAACGACGCGTGGTTTGCCCCCAGCGACGTCACGACCGGGCCGGACGGCGCGGTCTACGTCGCCGACTGGTTCGATAAACGAACGGCCCATCCCGATCCGGACGCCGACTGGGACAAGTCGAACGGCCGCACTTACCGCATTCGCCCCGCCGATCGGCCGATCAGCTCGCTGCGACGCGAAACGGCATTCGGCGACGCTACGCACGAGCCGTCTCGCGAAAGGTTAATCGCCAGCTTGCTGCACGGCGACGGCTGGCATTCGCGGCGGGCCCTGCGGATCTTGGCTGAGCGGCGCGACCCCCGGGCGGGTGACGCGCTTCGCCCGCATCTCGTCGCTGGCGGTGACGCCAACAATTCGCTCGTCGCCCTGCGTAGCCTGTGGGGAATTTACGCCAGCGGCACCTTCGACGAATCGCTGGCTTTGCCGCTGCTCGACCATCCGGCCGAAGCCGTTCGCGCGTGGACCGTGCGCTTCCTGGGCGACCAGCACAACGTCAGCGACCGCGGCGAGCAGGGGTTGCGGCGATTGGCGGAGAGCGAGAGAAGTCCCGTCGTCCTCGCGCAGCTGGCCTGTTCGGCCAAGCGTCTGCCGGCGGAATGCTGCCTGAGAATCGCCCGCCTGATCGCCGAGAATCCGGCAAGCGCGGGCGACCGCGGCATTCCGCTGCTCGTGTGGTGGGCCGTCGAGAATCAGGCGACGGTCGTTCGCGAGTCGGTCCTCCGCACGTTTGCCTCGCCGTCGGCCTGGAGCGTCCCGCTGATTCGCGACGTGGTCGTCGGCCGGCTGCTCAAGCGGTATGCCGCCGAGGGGACGCCGGCAGGATTTCGCGCGGCGGCACGGATCTTCGCCTCGGCCCCCACCGCGGCCGACCGCACAAAACTGCTCGCGGATCTCGACGAAGGCCTGGAGCTAATCGGCACTCCGACCGCCAAGCATGCGGCGCTCGGCGCCTATTACGATCGCTTCGCCGTGGTCGCCGGCGGAGGCAAGCACGCGGTTCGCGGCTTTCGGAGCTGTCCGCCGGAGCTGGAACCCGTTCTGGTCACACTGGGGCGCGACCGCTCGTTAAACCCGCTGGTGCTCCGCGTGGCCTGTCGCCTGGGAAGCCGCGAGGCCTACGAACGGGTCATGACGCTGATCGGAAGTTCGAGCACGCCCTCAGCCACACGGAAAGAACTGCTGGCGATCGTCGGCGAGTTTGGCGAGGCGAAGGACGTTGGGACAGTGTTGGCAATCGTCCGCGATGCGCACGATGCCGGGTTGCGACTGGCGGCCCTCGCCACGCTCTCGCATTTTGACTCGCCGCAGATTGCGGACGCAGTCCTGGCCGAATACCCGCGGATGACGCCCGCGTTGCGGACGGCCGCCCGCAGCCTGCTCTTCGGCCGTCGCGAGTGGGCTAGGAAGCTGTTGGCTCAGATTGAGGGCGGCACGATTCGCCCCGCGGACGTGCCCACCGAAGAACTCCG
>Ga0210390_10000274_pt1 | contig 56881 bp, 59 predicted proteins | sample IncBWH11OmetaG_FD_161050 | JGI IMG/M metagenome (GOLD analysis project Ga0210390, IMG submission 161050) | Forest soil microbial communities from Barre Woods Harvard Forest LTER site, Petersham, Massachusetts, United States - Inc-BW-H-11-O ... | reverse complement strand
GGGGGCGCGGTGGTGGGGGTGGGGGTGGGGGTGGGGGGGTTTGGCTAGCGGAGGCCGACGAAGGCGGCCATCTGGGCGACCGCGTGATCGAAGAAGGCGTCCGCGGGCTCGAATGAGCCCACGAACTGGCCGAACAGCTCGAAGCTGACCATTCCGAACAACTGCGTCCAGGCGATCACCGCCCGGACGAGAGCGTCGGGGGGCAACCGCGGCGCGCCGGGCTCGTCGAGCGCCGCGGCCAGAGCGGCGGCCTGGCCGGCGAGGGGGCCGTCGAGGGGCAGCCCGATCGGCGCGCGCTCTCGCACGCCGGCGCCCGGGGCGGCGTCGTGGCGCGGGGCGGCGTCGTGGCGCGGGGCGGCGTCGTGGCGCGGGGCGGCGTCGGGGCGCGGGGCGGCCGGGCGGCCGGTCGCCGCGGCGTCGCGCAGGACGCGGAGGAAGGCTAGCGGGAGGCGGGCGGCGGGGGCGATCGTTGCCTCGGGTGCGCGGTAGCCGGGTACCGGCGAGCCGTAGATCAGCGCGTATTCGTGCGGGTTGGCCAGCGCCCAGTCGCGCGCCGCGTGGCATACCGTCACCCAGCGGGCGCGACCGTCGGCCGCGGCGACGTTGGCGGCGGCCGCCTCCACCGCGTCGCCGAGGGCGTTGTAGGCGTCGATGATCAGCGCGGTCAGCAGGTCGTCCCGGCTCGGGAAATACCGGTAAAGCGCCGAGGAAACCATGCCGAGGGAACGCGCCACCGCGCGCAGCGACAGCGCGTCCGCGCCGGCATCCGCGAGCTGGCGCCGCGCTTCCTCCTTGATCTCACGCGTCAGTTCGGCGCGGGCGCGTTCACGGGCGGTGTGAGCGGCGTTCGGTGGGCTCATCGGACGTTCCCCCTAGCAGAAGCGAGAGCAGGCGACAAAAACGAGAGCACTGCTCTTGACATTACCCTACGGAGTAGTGTTCACTGATCTTAGTAGAGATCAGTGCTCTCGCAAAGTGATCAGGAGGAACTATGGACACCAGGTACGTCACCCCGGGCGCCAGCACCAAGGTCTTCAACCGCGCGGTCGCCGGACTCACCAAGCTCGGCATCAGCGTCTGGGGCTCCCGGGTGCTGTACGTGAAGGGCCGCACCTCCGGCGAATGGCGCAGCACCCCGGTGAACCTGCTCAGCCACGCGGGCGAACGCTACCTCGTCGCGCCGCGCGGCACCACGCAGTGGGTCAGGAACCTGCGCGCCGCGGACGGGCACGGCGAGCTGCACCTCGGCCGCCGCGTCGAGCCGTTCCGCGCCACCGAACTCGACGATGACGCCAAGCCCGACGTCCTGCGCGCCTACCTCAAGCGCTGGAAGATGGAGATCGGCGTCTTCTTCGACGGGGTAGGCCCGGACGCGAGCGACGAAACGCTGCGGGGCATCGCGCCTGGCTACCCCGTGTTCCGCATCGAGCGGTGAGCTACGAGACCGTGCAGTCGTCCGCGAGCTTGTCCATCAGCGCGTCGAGCCGTTCGTCGGTAACCTGCCGCGCGGGGTCGGCCAGGTACCAGTCGGCGATCTCGCGCGCGCCGCGCTCGAACGGGACCACCGCCCGCCACCCGGGCACCACCGAACGCAGCTTGGCGTTGTCGAACACCATCGAGTGCGCCTTGTCGCCGAGCAGCGACGCCCCCCAGTCGGGGTCGGCGGCCGCGATGGCGTCGGAGGGTACGTGCACCACTCGCGCGGTCACCCCGAGCGCGGCCGCCAGGGCGCGGGCGATCTGGTCCCAGGTCAGGAAGTCCTCCGACGTGATCTGGAACGCCTCGCCGAGTGTCCGCGGGTGCCCGAGCAGTGGCACGAACCCGCGCGCGAAGTCGGAATTGTGCGTCATCGTCCATAGCGAGGTGCCGTCCCCGTGCACGATGACCGGCTTGCCCGCCAGCATCCGCCCGAGCACCGTCCACTTGCCCCCGAACGGCACCACCGTCTGGTCGTAGGTGTGCGTCGGCCGCACGATCGTCGCCGGGAAGCCCGTCGCCCGGTACTCGGCCACGAGCAGGTCCTCGCAGGCGATCTTGTCCCGCGAGTACTGCCAGAACGGGTTGCGCAGCGGCGTGGACTCGGTGACCGGCAGCCGTGCTGGCGGCGTCTGGTACGCCGACGCCGACGAGATGAACACGTACTGGCCGGTCCGGCCGGCGAACAGGTCGACGTCGGTGCGGACGTGCTCTGTCGTGAAGGCGACCCAGTCCACGACGGAGTCAAAGTCAAGATCCCCAATCGCGTCCAGAACGGACCGGGGTGACCGCACATCCGCCCGCAACTGCGTCGCACCGGCCGGCAAGGGCCGCGCGGTGGTGCGCCCGCGGTTGAGGACGTACAGGTCGATCCCGGCCTCGACCGCCTCCCGCGCGCACGCGGACGAGATGACGCCGGACCCGCCGATGAAGAGAACCTTGAGTCTGCTCATAGCTCCACCCTAAGCGTGTCGGTCGGGGCGGGGTCAGGGAGAGAACGGACGGCGAGAGGGGAAGCCGGTAACCGTTCGGGATAATCAAGGCGGTTTTGGTGGGGAGCAGTCTCGGACTGGGGACAATGGTTTCATGTACGGGAATCCGGCCTTTCAGGGCTACGCGACGCAGGACCGAACACGGACGCTGTTCGGGCAAGTGATGTGGTTGGTGGCGCTCACCGGCGGGTTCTTCGCGCTCGGCGCGTACGCCGGCCGCAACCTATCGCACGGGGCGGCGATCGTCGCTTACATCGTCGCGTTCGTGTGCCTGTTGTCCATGAACTTCGCGGCCCGCCGGTCGGCGGTGGCCTCGACGGTGCTGCTCATGGTGTTCGGCGTGCTGCTAGGGGTGGCGCTGGCGCCGACGCTCGCCTACTACGCGAGCATGGACCCGCGGATCCTGTGGCAGGCGGGCGGCGCGACCGCCCTGTTCATGGCCGGGTTCGGCGCCGCCGGGTACGCGACGCGGCGGGACCTGTCGACGCTGGCGCGGATCAGTTTCTTCGCGCTCATCGCGCTGATCATCTTCGGCATCGTGCTGATCTTCGTGCACATCCCGCATGGGGAGCTCGTCTATTCGATCCTCGGCCTGGTCATCTTCGCCGGCCTGGTGATGTTCGACTTCCAGCGGCTGCGGCGCACCAAGGACATGAACGCCGCGCCCCTGATCGCCGCGTCGATCTTCTTGGACGCGCTGAACGTGTTCCTGTTCTTCCTGCGCATCTTCGGCGGGGGCCGTGATTAGCGCCTGAATCAGGCCGGTACCACGTCCATGTTTGCCCGGGAGCGACCAATCCGGGCGGGCGGCGGCACCGAATGTCCCGCGTGGAGGCACGTGACATGGGTTCCTTCCGCTCGGCTTCTGACCCCGCGGAGCGCAGCGACGCCGAGCCGACGCGGGGTGACTCCGAGCTGGACACGCTGCTCACGATGGTGGCGCGCGGCGACCAGGGTGCTTTCGAGACGGTCTACGACCGGTTGGCCAGGCCTGTCTACGGGCTGATCCGCAGGGTTGTCCGTGACCCCGCGCAGTCCGAGGAGGTCGCGCAGGAGGTGCTGCTCGAGGTCTGGCGTACCGCGTCCCGGTTCGACCCGGCCCGGGGCAGCGCGGCGACCTGGGCGCTGACGATCGCGCACCGCCGCGCCATCGACCGGGTCAGGTCGGAGACCGCGGCGACCGAGCGGGAACAGCGGTCCGCCGCTTCTCCGGTCGCCGTCGATGAGGTCGCCGAGACCGTTGAAGCGACCCTGGAAGCCGAACGCGTGCGCCGCTGCCTCGACGGGCTGACCCAGCTGCAGCGGGAGTCGATCACACTGGCCTACTACGGGGGCTACAGCTATCCGCAGGTCGCGGCGCTGCTTGGCACCGCGCTCGGCACGATCAAGACACGGATCCGCGACGGGCTGACCCGGCTGCGCGACTGCCTGGGGGTGAGCTGGTGAGACTCAGCCGCCGCCAGACACACGAACTCGCCGGCGCCTACGCCCTCGACGCGCTCGACGGCGCGGAGCGGGACCGTTTCGAGCGGCACCTGCGCCGCTGTCCCGCCTGCGAGCGTACGGTCCGCGGCTTCGCGCAGACCGCTACCGCGCTGGCCATGGCCGCGGCCGTGGAACCGCCACCGGGGCTGCGCGAGCGCGTGCTCACCGCCGCGTCCGTCACCAGGCAGGCGCCGCCGGCGCTGGCCGGCCGTCATGGGCGCGCGGCCACGCGGCCGGGCTCGGGTGTCCCGGGCCGGTCCTCCGGCGGCCGCTCGCCATGGGTGCCGCGGGTGGCGGTCGCTATCGGCGCGGCGGGCATGGCCGCCGCGGTGGCGCTCGGCGCCGTTCAGATCTCCACGCAGCACCAGCTCAACTCCGCCGTGGCGCGCGAGGCGCAGATCGCGGCCGTGCTGACAGCGCCCGACGCCAGGATCGCGACCGCGCCCACGTCCGTCGGCGGCACCGCGGTCGTGGTGGTCTCCCGCACCCAGCAGAAGATGATCTTCACGAGCTCCGGCCTGCCCGCGCTGCCGTCCGCCAAGGTCTACGAGCTGTGGCTGCTGGGTCCGCGCAGCGCCAGGCCGGCCGGCCTGCTGCCGCCGCCGAGCGGCGGCAGGACCGCGCCGCTGCTCGCCTCGGGGGTGGCGGCCGACGACAAAGTGGGCGTGACCGTCGAGCCGGCTGGTGGCACCAGCAGCCCGACGACCACGCCCATTGTGGTGCTGACTCTCCCCGCCTGACCGAGCCAGCACGCCTGGCCGGCCCGCTCAGTCCGGCCAGCGGAAGCGGGTCACCACGCCGCCATCGATGGTGACCTCGCCGACAGGCGTGTCCATTCGCCGCCAGATCAGGTACTGCCCGGCGGGCAGGTCAGGGTAGACCGCCGCGTAGCTGGTGCCGGCGGCGGTCCTGCGCTCCCTGACGAGCGAGTGGGTGCGGCCGCCGGCGGCGCTGGTCGCGGCGGCGCTGATTGCCGCGGCGGCGTTGGCCGCCGCGGCAATCAGGCTGATCTCGATCTCCCGGCCGGACAGCGCGGCGGGCGTTTCCACGACGAGGGCGCCGATGGCGCCGCCGAGGTCGAGGACGACGCTGCCCGCGCCTGACGGGCCGTGGACTGGCTCTCCCATCGTCTGGCCGCCATCCTTCCTGATCACGAGGGTGTGTCGAAGCCGCTGTACGGCACGCCGAGGTACGGGAACTGGGTGAGATAGCCAGCCGGGACGCTGCTGGCGGTCAGCCCGTCGGTGACCGCGCCGGCCGCGGCGTCGGGCGTGAACGACGGGTCCACGAGCGGGACCGTCACCCCGGCGATCGCGCGCAGCTCCACCGTGACCACGTCGTCGAAGACCCGGCGGCCGTTGGGGAACCCGGCCGGGTCGCCGCCGATGAGGCCGAGCTGGTTCGGCTTCGCGCTCGGCGGGATCGCGGTGTTCAGCCGGAGCAAGTCGGCCAGGACCGGGCCGGTGTAGTTCTGGAACCCCGGCACGATGCCGGAGGGAATCCCGGTGAGCAGGATCGCCTCCAGGTCCGCACGGGCGGTGCCCGCCGCGACGAGCGCGGCCAGGTTCGGGAACACTCCCGGGTACAGCGCGGGCAGCAGCCCGGCCAGCTCGGGGTGCGTGTACCGCGCCGCGAACCGCTTGTCATCCGACGGGGGCAGCGTGTTCCACAGGTCCTTGCGGCCCAGTGGGATCAGGACCTCGTTGATAAGGGGGTTGCCCAGCCGCGACACCTGGTGGAAGGGGCCGGCCCAGACGTCCTCGCCGCGGTCGGGGTCCCACAGCCGGACCCGCTGGCGGCTCGCCGACGTCCACACGCCGATCACCGCGCCCGGGTCGGTGACGTTGCCGTGGCTGTGGGGCGCCAGCTGCGACACGGGCACCTGGATGGCTATCGAGTGGACGTTCAGCGCGGCGGTGGCGTTGACGCCTGGCGCGGCGGCGGAGAACACGTTCATCCCGTACTGCGCGTGCAGCTGCTCGAACGGCCGCAGGTCGCCGAGGTCGAAGATCGCGCCCAGGTCCACGTAGAAGCCTTCGGCCCGCTGGCCGGCGAAGACGGTGATCCCGCCGCCGATGTGGTGCACGGCGGACTGCGCCAGGCCCGGGTAGTCCGGGGTGGACAGCGGGCCTATGTTGCACGGCGGGCAGGCCAGCCCGGTGGCGAGCACCTGCGCGCGGGCGCGGTCGTGCTGCACGCGGGTGACCGTGTAGGCCTGCCGGCTGTTCCAGTTCGGGCTGTCGAGGGTGAGGATCGGGCCGGTGTTGTAGAGGAACGTGTCCGGGTCCGCGAGCGTGGTGGAGAAGCGGAACTGGTAGGTGATGTCCGCCCGGCCGTCGGCGTCGTTGTCGACGTGGATCTCGTAGAGCACGTCGTCGCCGAACGCGTAGAAGTTCGGGCCGCCCGCCGGGCCTTGCAGCGGAATGTAGTTGGCGATGAGCGTGACCGTGCCTGGACTGTCCGGGCTGACGAACGCGTAGACGTCGGTGCTGTCGGCGACCGGGTCTTTGGCGATCTCCGGAGCCTCGCGATGCGATGACATTGGCTACCTCACATCCGTCTGAGCGTGGGACAGCAGGCGCGCGGCGAGGGCGGGGTCACGCAGCCGCGCCTGGCCGGCGCCGGCGAAGATCTCCATCTCACCGGTGGCCGCGTCCCGCAGGTACACCACGAGCGGACCGGCGTTCGCTAGCCGGGGGGCCGGCGCGGTGGGCGTGGCGGTCGCGGCCGCGGCCGGGTCCGGGGCGGTCCGGGTGGCGGCCATGACGGCGCCGGCGCCGGAGACCGCGGCGATCCCGACGGCGCCCGCGCCCGCGGCGCCGCGCAGCACGGAACGGCGGGAGGGCTGTCCGGGACGCTCCCCGGGACGCTGTCTGGGTCGCTCCCCGGGACGCTGTCCGGGACGCTCCCCGGGACGCTGTCCGGGGCCGGCACCGGGATCGACGGCCGGATCCGCTTGATCGTGAGCAGGCATGACGTCCTCTCCTTGGCTGGCTCTTACGCCCGTTCTTCGGGGACGGCCCGCGTCCGGATGGCCCGCTAGGCGGAGTTGATCAAAGCGTTACCTTCGGGCCGGATAACGTCATTGAAACTGTGTAACATCGCCGCAAAACGGACCGTTTACACTGCAGCGGTGACCGTCCCAGGAGAGATCGGCGTCGATGACCCGCGCAGGCCCGACGTCCGGGCACTGCTCGAGCGGCATCTGACGTTCGCGCTGTCGAGCACACCGCCCGAGCACAGCTTCGCCCTCGACGTCGACGGGCTGCTCGACCCCGCGATAACGTTCTGCGGCTACCGCGCCGACGGCGAGTTGCTCGGCGTGGGCGCGCTCAAGCGGCTCGACGCCGAGCACGCCGAGATCAAGTCCATGCACACCGCGGTCGCGGCCCGTGGCCGCGGCGTCGGCCGGGCCATGCTCAACCACCTGCTCGGGCTGGCCCGCGACCACGGGTACCGGCGGGTGTACCTGGAGACCGGGACCATGATCGAGTTCGAGCCGGCGCGCGCGCTGTACGCGAGCGCCGGCTTCGTGGCCTGCGGGCCGTTCGCCGACTACCGGCCGAGCGAGGACAACTGCTTCATGACGCTCGTGCTCGACGCCGTCGCCCCCTGATCAACGTCGAGCCCGGGCCCCGCCCGGCGTGCCGTTGCTAGCTCTTCTTCTCGTGCGGGATGATCACCACCGGGCACCGCGCGTGCCGCGCCACCTGGTCGCCGACCGATCCCATCGTGAGCCGCTCGAATCCGCCGGAGCCACGCGACCCGACGACGATCATGTCGGCGTCGGCCGTCGCGGCGACCAGCGTCTCGGCCGGGACGCCGGTGATCGCCTTGACGATCACCTCAGGCCGCTGGCCGCTGAGCGTGGCGAGCACCTCGTCCGTCGCCGCCTGGGCCGCCGCCCTGGTCTGCTCGACCAGTTCGGCGTCCCCCGGGTAGGGACCCGCGTCCGGGCCTGCCCAGCCCCGGATGACCTGGCGCACCGATAGCACCGTGAGCGGCGTCTGCCGCAGCACCGCTTCGTTCACCGCCCATTTGAGGGCGCGCTCCGAATGATGGGACCCGTCAATCCCGACGATAATTCCGGCCATAGCGCTCATCTCCTCATCGAGGAAAGCCTGTGGTGATGACGGTAGCGTCGCCTCGGATGGGCGACAAGATCACCCGGGGATGCGATGCGTGTTCGTGTGGCCCGGGGGCCTGCCTGGGGCGGCGGGGTGGGGGCGGCCTGCCCCGCTAGCCACAGATGACGGGGGCGGGGGGGCGGGCGTCAGGGCTTGGCGGCCTGCTCCGCCGCCATGGCGAGCAGTTCGGCCGCGTGGGCCTGGCCGAACTCGGAGTCTTCCAGGCCGGCCAGCATGCGGGACAGCTCGCGGACCCGGCCAGAGTGGTCGAGCCGGATAACGCCGCTGCTCGTGATCCGGCCATCGTCGGCCTTGGCCACCACTAGGTGGTTGTCCGCGAACGCGGCGACCTGCGGCAGGTGGGTGACGACGATGACCTGGGAGAGCCTGGCCAGGCGGGCCAGCCGGCGGCCGATCTCGACCGCGGCCTTGCCGCCGACGCCCGCGTCCACCTCGTCGAAGACGAACGTCGGCACCGGGTCGGCGCCCGCGAACACCACCTCGATGGCGAGCATCACGCGGGACAGTTCGCCGCCCGAGGCGCCCTTGTGCAACGGCAGCGCGGGCGCGCCGGGATGCGCCGCCAGCCGGATCTCCACCTCGTCCGTGCCGTACGGGCCCGGATCGTCGAGGGCGGTGATCACGACAAAGATGCGCGCGTGCGGCATCGCCAGCGCGGTCAGTTCCATGGTGACGTCGCCGGCGAACCGCTCCCCCGTCGCGTGCCGCAGCTCGGACAGCCGCGCGGCCAGCGCGGCCACCTGGCCGGCTAGGTCGGCCTCCTCGGCGGTCAGCTCGGCGATCTTGTCGTCGTCCGTGTCGAGTTCGCCGACGCGGCCCGCGGCGCGGCGCGACCAGTCGAGCACCGCCGTGATGTCGTCGGGCTCCTCGTCGTCTGGGTCATCGGTGGCTGATCCGCCTGGGCCGTACGCGCGGATCAGCCGGGTCAGCGCGGCGCGGCGCTCCTGCACGACGGCGAGCCGCGCCGGGTCCGCGTCGATGGACTGGATGTAGGACGCGAGCTCGCCGGCGACGTCGGCGATCAGGTAGGCGGCCTCGGAGAGCCGGCCGGCCACGCCGTCCAGCTCAGCGTCGTGGCGGCGCACCCCGTCCAGCGCCTGCCGCGCGTGGCCGAGCAGGGTCACCGCGTCGGCGCCGTCCATCCCCGCGGTCGGATCCCCGGTCAGCGCCTCGTGCGCCACGGTGGCGGCCGCGTGCAGCGCGTCCGCGTTGGACAGCCGCTCCTCCTCCGCGAGCAGCGCCGCGGATTCCCCGGCGACCGGGTTCACCTTCTCGATCTCGGTGAGCCCGGCGCGCAGCGCGTCAGCCTCCGCGGCGCGCGACCGCGCCTGCGACGTGTGCGTGGCCAGCTCCTCGTGCACCTTCCTGTGCCGGTTGAACGCGCGCTGGTAGCCGGCGAGCACCTCGGCGATGTCGGAGCCCCCGTACTTGTCCAGCGCCTCGCGCTGCCTGCCCGGCTTGAGCAGCTGCTGCTGGTCGGACTGGCCGTGCACCGCGACCAGGTCGTCGGCCAGGTAGGTGAGCAGCGACACCGGCACAGAACGGCCGCCCGCGAAGGCCCGGGACCGTCCCTCCGACGACACCGTGCGGGTCAGCACCAGCGTGCCGTCCTCGTCAAGCTCGCCGCCGGCCTCCTCCACCTGCCTGGCGACCCGGCCGTCCGGGTCGGTGAGCAGTCGGCCCTCCACCGCGGCGCGCTGCTCACCCGGCCGTACCCGCGCCGGGTCGGCGCGGCCGCCGAACAGCAGGCCGAGACCTGTCACCACCATCGTCTTGCCCGCGCCGGTCTCGCCGGTCAGCGCGGTGAACCCAGGCGAAAGCTCGAGCAGCGCGTCGTCGATGACCCCGAGCCCGGTGATGCGCACTTCCTCAAGCATGACCCTCTCTTTTCTCCCGCCCCATCCCTCCCTCACCCGCCCCATCCCTCCCTCACCCGCCCGAACCCACCCTCACCCGCCCGAACCCACCTTCCGGCCGCGCCAGCCTGCCACCGGCAGGCCGAACTTGGCCACCAGGCGGTCAGTGAACGCCCCGCCGGCGTCGGTGCCGGCGTCGGTGCCGGGACCGTCGCCGTCCAGCCTCGCCAGCAGCACCGGCAGCGAGCCGCGGCGCACCTCGACCCTCGCGCCTGGCGGGAGGTCAAACCTACGACGCCCATCGCACCACATGACAGCCTCCGCTGTCTCGTCCCCTGGGGTCTGCCCCGGGGGTTTGGCGGGCCGGGGGGAACGGGCAGCGGGAGTTCCCCTGGGAGCATCGGCGGAGTCGACGTCGGCGAAGGCCTCGTACACTAGTTCTACCGCAAGAACTGACCGCGGGGAAATCACCATCGGCGGCGCGAACAGCGCGTGCGCGCTTATCGGCACGAACAGCAGCGCCTCAACCTCGGGCCAGACCACCGGCCCGCCTGCCGAGAACGCGTAGGCGGTCGACCCGGTCGGCGTCGCGCACACCACACCGTCGCAGGCCCAGCGAGACAGCGGCCGCCCGTCCACCTCGATGATGACCTCGATCATCCGCTCCCTGGCCGCCTTCTCGACGGTCGCCTCGTTCAGCGCCCAGGTGGCGGCCAGTTCCGTACCGTTGTCGCGGGCTACCACGTCGACCGTCATCCGCTCTTCGACCCGGTAGTCCCGCGCCACCAGCCGGTCCACGGTCTGCGCCAGCCCGTCGGGCTCGGCTTCCGCCAGGAAGCCGATGCGCCCCAGGTTCACCCCGAACAGCGGCGTGCCCGCCGGACGCGTGAGCTCCGCCGCGCGCAGCAGCGTGCCGTCGCCGCCGAGCACGATGACCAGTTCCGCGCCTTCTGCCGCCGCCGGGCCGCCCGGCACGACGTCCGCGTCGGCGCAGCGCAGGGCCCCCGCCTCGGCCTCGGTGACCCGCGCCGCGATTCCCGCGGCGACGAGTCGCTCGACGACCAGCCGCGCGGTCAGGCGCGCGTTCTCCCGTCCGGTGTGCGCGACCACCAGCATCGAACGCGATTCACCCATTCCCAGGCCCCGTTTCGATGGCCCGCCGCAGGTCGTCGGGATCAAGTGGGGGCGCGCCCCGGCGCAGCCACACGAAGTACTCCACGTTCCCGGCCGGCCCGGGCAGCGGGCTCGCCGCCACCCCGGCCACCCCGAGCCCGAGCTTCGCCGCCGCGTCAGCCACGCCGCGCACCGCGTCCGCCCGGTCGGCCGGGTCGCGCACCACTCCGCCCGCACCGACCCGGCCCTTGCCGACTTCGAACTGCGGCTTGACCATCAGCGCGAAATCGGCGTCCGGCGCGGCGCACGCGACGAGCGCGGGCAGCACCAGTCTCAGCGAGATAAAAGACAGGTCCGCGACGACGACCCGCGGCGGCGGGGCCACCTGCGCCGGTTCTAGCGCCCGGACGTTCACCCGGTCGAGCACGGTCACCCGGGGGTCGGTCCGCAGGCTCCAGGCCAGCTGCCCGTACCCCACGTCCACGGCCACCACGTGCGCCGCCCCGGCGCGGAGCAGCACGTCGGTGAAACCGCCCGTCGAGGCGCCCGCGTCCAGGCAGCGCTTGCCCGCCACGGCCAGCCCGCCGAAGGCCGCGAGCGCCCCGGCGAGCTTATGCCCGCCGCGCGAGACGTAGACCGGGTCGTCGCCGGCTGTTGTCACCGTGACCGGCGTGTCGCGGCTCACCTGGGTGGCGGCCTTGCTGGCGGTCTGCCCCGCGATCGCCACCTGGCCCGAGGAAATCAGCTCCGCCGCCTGCTCACGGGACCTGGCCAAGCCGCGCCTGACCAGCTCGGCGTCGAGCCTGGACCGGACGGTCACCGCTCGCCCAGCTCACCGAGTATCTCCTTGAGCCGGTCGTGAACCGCCTCGAGGACCGGCGGATGCTCGGCGAGCGGCAACTCGCCGAGCACGGTCAGCCCTTCGATGGCCTCGTCCACGCGGGCGTCACCCGTGCCCTCGACGGTCACCCCCGACCGTTCAGTATCCATGTTTGTAATTTTCCTCCGGGTCTCATGGTTACCCGACGACCGCCACTCGTGCGCTACTCTCCGCGTGAACGGTACCGCCCATCGAGGATCGAGGCTCACATGGCATCGGCACAGGAATGCCAGCAGGCACTGCAAAAGCTAGCGAGCAGGCTGTCAGAAATGAGCCCAGCCGACCGTGAGAACTACTTCGGTAACCGCTCCATCAGCGTCACGATTCCTGACATTGGCGTCACCTACGTGACCCACCTCGGGACCGCGAACGCCCCGGTGCACGAGGCCGTCCCCGACGAGCCGCCCGCCGACATCCGGCTGACCGCCAACAGCGACGAGGTCGTGTCGCTGGCCGAGTCGCCCATGAACATCGGCCGGAGCTGGGTGGCGGGCCGGGTGAAGATCGAGGCGAGCGTGAAGGACCTGTTCCGGCTGCGCCGGCTGCTCTAGGTGCGCGGGCGGCAGGCGAGCACGGGCAGCAAGACGAGGGCGGCCAGCAGGCCGGCCAGCGCGGCGGTCGCACAGGCGGTGAGCCTGACGGCGCGCCCTGCCGTCACTCGAACAGATTAGCCGGCCATCATTGGGCCTATGGGAGACCTGATCTTGCTGCGGCACGGGCAGACCGAATGGAGCGCGACCGGCCAGCACACCGGGCGCACCGACATCCCGCTCACCGCGCGCGGCGTCGCCGACGCGATAGAGCTTGGCCCGATGCTGGCGGGTCACCGGATCGTCGCGGCGTTCAGCAGCCCGGCGGCCCGCGCCATGCGGACCGCGGAACTCGCCGGGATCGCGGGCGGCAAGCAGGACCCTGACCTGTGGGAGTGGGACTACGGCGGCTACGAGGGGATGACGTCGGCGCAGATCCAGCTGGAGCGGCCGGGGTGGGACCTGTGGCGGGACGGCATCATCCCCGGGGACGCCGCGCATCCCGGTGAGACGGTCGACGAGGTCGGCACTCGTACCGACCGGGTGATCGCGCGGACGTTGGCGTACCTCGTCGACGGCGACGTGGTCCTGGTGGCGCACGGCCACGTGCTGCGCGTGCTGACCGCTCGGTGGCTGGGACTGCCGGCGGCGTACGGACGGCTGTTCCGACTCGATACGGGGACGATGAGCACCCTGAGCTTCGAACACGAAGACCCGGTCATCGCGACCTGGAACGTGCGCGCCGTAAACGAAATAAGTTGATTTAAGCTGTGGCCGAGGTCTGTCGCTAGGTGGCCGCCGCGAACGCCTCGCGCAGCCGCGCGGCCGCCTCGAGCACGGCCGCCCGCGCCGTGTCCAAAGTGCCGACCATCGTGAAGAACCCGTGCATCATGCCGTGGTAACGGATGATCCGCACGGGCACCCCGGCCGCCTGGAGTTCGCGGGCGTACTGCTCGGCCTCGTCGCGCAGCGGGTCGTACTCCGCGGTGATCACCGTGGCGGGCGGGAGCCCGGACAGGTCGCGGGCGCGCAGCGGTGAAGCGAGCGGGTTCGAGCCGTCCGCTTGGGTGGCCAGGTACATCCCCCAGTACCAGCGGACCGACGCCGGGTTGAAGAAGTACTCGTCGGCGAACTCCCGCATCGACGGCGTGTCGGCCTGGCAATCGGTGTTCGGGTACACGAGCAGCTGATGCGTGATGGCGGGGGTGCCGGCACCCTGCTCGCCCCCGTCGCGGGCGAGCAGGGCGACGGCCGCGGCCAGGTTGCCGCCGGAGCTGTCGCCGCCGACCGCGAGCCGGGTGGCGTCGACGCCAAGCTCAGCCGCGTGCGCCGCGACCCACCGCGCGCCCGCGTGGCAGTCCTGCACGGCGGCGGGGAACTTGTGCTCTGGCGCCAGCCGGTAGCCGGCCGCCACCGTGACGCAGCCCGCCGCGTTGGTGATCATCCGGCAGACCCCGTCGCACGTGTCCAGCGTGCCCAGGCTCCAGCCGCCGCCATAGAAGTAGACGAGGACTGGCAGCGGCCCAGTGCCGGCCGGCCGGTAGACACGCGCGGGGAGCTGGCCCGCCGGGCCGGGAATCTCTATCTCCCGCACCTCCATGACCGGCTCGGCTTCTCCCGTCCCGGCCGCGGCGGCGGCCCGGTCCGCGGCGCGCGCCTGTTCCAGCGACAGCGTCGACAGGTGCGGCACCCGGTCCCGCCTGAGCCGGTCGCGGATGGCCAGGACCTGCGGGTGCAGGCCCGTGCCCGGCGTGCTCACGACTAGCCGGCGGCCGAGACGGTCCTGGCCAGGTGGCGTTCCCGCATCAGGAACTTGCGCACCTTGCCGGTGGGACCGGTCACGATGTCCTCGTCACGCACGGCCACGACCCGGCGCAGCGTCCCCGCCGCCGGCTCGCCGAGCGCTTCCCTGACCGCCGGCGTGCGGTCCACGTCCTCCGAGGCCCCTGCCGCGAGCTGCAAGAACACGTCCGTCACGATCGCACCGCCGGAGTCGCGGCCGGCGATCACGGTGCAGTCGCGCACGTCCGGGCAGCGCATCATGATCCGTTCCTCCGACATGGAGGTGTACAGCCAGTCACCGCCGCCGAGGTCGACGGCGTCGATCTCCCTGTCGACGTGATAGTAGAAGCCGTCCTCGTCCCGGTACATCAGGTCGCCGGTCAGGTAGTAGCCGCCGAACCGGGTGCGATAGGTGTTCACGGAGTCGTTCCAGTAGCCGAGCGCCAGCGTGGGCGACTTGAGCCCGACGTGGCCGACCTGGCCGGCCGGCACTTCCGTGCCATCCGCCGTGTTGAGCAAAACCACGTCGGCGAACGGGTACGGCTTGCCGACGCACCTGCCGTACCTGGTGGTGGAGGTGGTGTGGACGACGCGGAAGGCCGAGTGCCCCATCTCACTGGACCCGATCCCGTCGATGAACTTCGACCCGGGCGCGAGGGTGGCGCCGTGTTCCCTGGTGTAAACCACGTGGCTGCCTGCCGCGACGAGGGGCCGGACATGAGCTTCGTGAGCGCAGTCGCCGGTGTTGAACCACAGCCGCACCGAGCTCAGGTCGCGTGCACTCAGGTCGAAGCGGGCGAGCTCCGACCAGGTGACAGCGAAGCCGTAGACGCCCGTCGGCCGCCAGCGCTCGATGGCGTCGAGCACCGCTTCCCCGCTGCTGTTGAACTGTGCGCCGTGCCCGACCGGTCCGCCTTGGCCGCCCTGGGCCGACAGGAACATGTGCTCGTGCCGGTTGCACAGCGCCAGCTGGGTGCTGATGATGCCCGCCGCGTGCGCGGCGGGGAACACGCACAGCGTGCGCTCCGGGGCCCGCGCGGACTCCAGGTGGACCAGCCGGATCGCCGCGAACAGGCTGGCGTGCGAGTGCACGACGGCAGCCGGCACCCGGGTCGGGCCGGAGGAGTGGGTGATCGCGATCGGGTCGTCGCGATGGTGCCGGTAGTAGCCGGGCGCCCGCGCCGGATCGCCGGTGCCCACCTCCGCGGCGTCCGCGTGGATCGCGACGTCGACGGGCTGGTCGCCCAGGATCTCGCGGTGCGCGGCGTCGGTGATCACCCCGGTGCCGCGCAGCCGCTCGATGAAGCCGGTGGCGATGGCGCTGGGCAGCCCGCCGTTCATCAGGGCCGGTATCGCGCCGAGCCAGGTCAGCGCCATGAAGTTGAGCAGGCAGTCGGCGGAGGAGGATACGTAGACCGCCACCGGGTCACGCGGCCGCACCCCGCGCTCGTGCAGCCACGCGGCTCGCGCGGCGACCCGGTCGCGCAGTGCGCCGAGCGTCAGCGGCTCCCAGGCCGGGTGGCCGTCCACCTCGACGTCGAAGGTGATGCCCGGCCCGTCGGGCCCGGCACCGTGCTCGATCAGCTTCGGCAGCACGTTCCCGGCGCCGACCTCGGGGTCGGCCAGCAGCGCGGCGCGGACCTGGCGGACTTCCGTCGCGTCCATCGGCTCAGCTCACCTCGGCCTTCGAGGCCGCCTCGGCCGTCGGGGCCGCCTCGGCGTCCGGGGCGGGCATGCGCTCGGCCACGATGACGCAGAATTCGCCGACCGTCTTGCCGGCCAGTTCCTCGGCCTCCTCCTCGCTGAACGTGACGCCGAACTCGTCCTCGACGCGGACCGCGAGCTCCGCCAGCGACAGCGACGCCAGGTCCGCTCCCCTGGGCCCCAGCTGGGTATCGTCATCGATGCCGTCGGTGTCGTAATTCATCTCCCGCAGGGAGCTGAAGATGAACTGTCGGATGGAGTCGATCATCTGGCAAGGCCCTTTCACGGCGGAAATCGGTATCGGCCTGAAACTTACTGTGCACGCACATGCGAATCTGGTCTTTTCACATTAACCTGCCGTATCACACGAACCACATGCGTAAAGCGGTCTCGAAACTTTCAACGCCGTCAAATACCCAATGCCAGCTGTAGGGTAACACGCGATGCCGGTGTGCCCTAGAGGCAAATTTGAGCGATAGTCGTTGACCGGAAGCTGATGTGGCTTTAGCGTCTGATTCATGAAGGCGGCGCGCGACACCTGGCTGACATTCCAGCGGGAGATGCTGATCTATGCGCGGACGCCGATGCGGATAGCGCTCAGCCTCGCTTACCCGATCACCTACATGCTGCTCTACGCACCGCTGCTCCGCCGGGCCTTCAGCGCCGACGGGATCGTCACGTACACGCAGGCGTACCGCGTCTACGTGCCCGGCCTGCTCACCTATACCGCCCTGCTCGGCGGCATCGTCGGGGGCTACACCCTGCTCGCCGAGATGCGCGCGGGCATCATCGAGCGATCCCGGGTGACCCCGGCCAGCCGGGTCGCGCTGATCCTGGGCCGGGCGATGGGCGAGGTGGTCGACCTCCTCGTCCAGGGCGTGGTCATCACGATCATGGCGGTGATCGTGGGGCTGCGCCTGCCGATCGGCGACCTGCTGCTCGGGTACGTGCTGTTCTGTCTGGTCGCGATGACCGCCGTGATGCTGTCCTACGGCCTGACCCTGTGGGGCGGCAACGTGTCCGCGCTGAGCGCCGTGAACAGCACGCTGAGCCAGCCGGTGATGCTGTTGTCGGGGATGCTGCTCCCGCTGGTGCTAGCGCCGCTGTGGATGATCGAGATCGCCAGGGTCAACCCGTTCTACTGGGCCACCAACGGCGCCAGGGCGCTGTTCGACGGCCATGCCGGCTACCCCTCCGTCTGGGCGAGCCTGCTCGTCCTCCTTGGGCTGGCTGTGCTGGCCACGGCCTGGTCGATGCGGTTGTTCGCGCGTACTGTCAGGTAGCCGCGGGGGCGGCCGTATCCGGCAGCAGGTCCACCTCGCCGTCGCGGCAGCGGAACCGGATTCGCTTCCCGTCAGCCGCGGCGCCATCGCCGCCGGTGACCGGCTCAGCGCGCCGTATGTTGATCTTGTTCACCTCTTCTGTCCCGCCCTTCCCCACCCTGACAAACGCCCGGGGGTAGGGCCCGAGCAGCGCGCGGACAAGCAGGGTGATCTCACGGCAGGTCATCGTGTCCAGGATCTCGCCGTCTTTCGGCCGCCGCTTCGGCCACCTCGTCGCGATCGCCTCGTCTTGCGCCCGCGCCGACACGGTGCCGTCGCCGATGCGCTCCGCGAGCTCCAGCCCGGCGGTGAAGTGCGTGTGGGCGATGCGGTAGAACAGCGACGCGCTCGTCTCGCCGCCGCGGATGTCCAGCTCGTACTGGGCGATGAGCGCCCCCGCGTCGGCCTCCGCCACCAGGAAGAACACCGAAAGCGCGGTCGTGTCCGCCCCTTTGATGATGGTCCAGGGAATGGGCGCCTGGCCGCGCCCGGTCGGCAGCATGGTCGGGTGCATGCCGACGCATCCCGAGCTGGGGATCGACAAGATGTCTTCGCCGACCAGCCGCGACCAGCCGATGACGAGGAGGTACGCCGGCCGCGTTTCGCGGATCTGGCCGGCGAGCGAGCCGAGCCGCCCATCGGAGGTGCTGATGTACCGCGCCCCCTGCTCGGTGGCCAGCCGGGCGAGCGAGGTGAAGCCCACCGTTCCGGCCGCGTGGGTGTCGTCAAGGCCGATCATCAGCGGCACCTGGATCCTGCCGTCCAGGAAGGCGCGCGAGGAGCAGATCCCCTCGAACGCCCGGACCCCGAAGGTGTGCCCGGTAACAAGGACCAGTGGCGCCGGCCCGGCGGCGGCCTGATTATCCATGGCACACGTCCAGCACTTCCGGCCGCTGATTCCCTGGCTCGACTGAAAACATAAGCTGGACGTCGCGGTGCGCGTCGAAATTCTTCAGGAACTCGGGTGACGAGCCGGGGTCCGCCAGGAATTCCAGTGCAACGCGCGTGCCTAGCCCGGTGGCCCCCGCCGCGCATATGACATGCTCACTCGCCGCGTACGGATTGACTATCCGCGAGATGACGCCGTAGTCCTGCAGCACATTCCCCTTCGTATCATACGCGGGATAATGACGCTCGCCAGATTTCCTGTTGTACATGTACGCGGGCTCTTGCCGCGGCATCTCGTAATCCACCGCCCACACGGTGTCCCTGAAGCGGTTGTAAAGGTCGCGCACGATCAGGTTGCTCACCGCCCCGCCGACCAGGATCACGCTCTGGCTTTCCAGGATTTGCCGGACCGATGAGCTGGCCGAGCCCGTTTCGCGCAGCGGCGAGTGCGGCAGCCACTGGTCACGGAACGCCTGCCGAAGCTGGTCACGCCCGTCGCTCGCGTGGCTCGTCGGCCAGTCGATGGGAGCGCCGGGCGTCGTGTACGCCTCATAGAAGAGCGTGATCTCCTTGTTCTCCACGATCTGGCTCCAGAACCGGTGGAACGGAGACTCGCTGAGCTCGAGTATCGCCTCCGGCAGTCCCTCGGCGCCGTCCTGCCTGCTGACCTCGAAGGCCTCCGCCCGCTCCATGCGCGCCAGCGACCCGAGGCGGGCCTCGTACTCGGCCAGGTCGCGTCTTTCCAGCCTCGATCGCTGCGACTCGTAGGCGCCGAGCGCCTCGGTCTTCTTCTCCAGCCGCTCGTCCGACACGCCGACGAAGATCCGCGGCGCGAACTGTTCCCGCTCACTAGACAGGTAGACGGAAAAGTGCAGGAAGACGGTTCGGCGGAAGGCGGCGTGCGCGATCCTGCACGCCTCGATGTGGTCGTTGTGACTGTCCGCCGCCGTGTGCGTGACGATCAGGTCCGGTTTCAGCCCTTCTTCCGCGACGATCTCCCTGACCCTGGTGACGGATCTGCCGTCCGCCCGCAGCGAGCCGTCCCGCAGTCCGGCGAACAGGACCTGGCCCGGCGGCACGCCGAGGATCCCGGCGGCGCGAGTCGCCTCGGCCCGGCGCGCGGCCCGCTGGCCGCTCTCGTCGGAGAGCACGAGGAAGTACGTCTGCGCGCCGGAGCCGATCGCCTTGCTGATGAACGCCGCGGCGCCGATCTCTATGTCGTCCGGATGCGCGCCGATGGCCAGGAGCTGCATCTGTGGTAATCCTCGATCCTCACGGCCGGTGCCATCGCGGCCGGGGCCGCCCCGCCATCACCAGCCGCCCTTCATGACCGCGCGGATGGCGGTGGTGAGCTGCTCCCGGGTGGGTTGCAGCGCCATGTCCAGTTCCGGATGGCAGCCCACCACGGCGCCGTCCGGCCGGGTAACCCGGACGGGCGGGGCGTCCAGCCGCATCTCCTCCACGGCCGTGGCGAGTATCTCGGCGCCGAGCCCGCAGAACCGGTTGGAGTCGTCCATCACCACGAGCCGACCGGTCTTGTCCAGCGACGCCGCCAGCCCGTCCCAGTCGAACGGGTACAGCGTCCGCGGGTCAAGCACCTCGACCGAGACCTCGCCGTCCAGGTCCGCGGCGACGGCCAGGGCGTCGTGCACCAGGTGCCCGACCGCGAGCACCGTCACGTCGCTCCCGCCGCGGTGCACCCGGCTGACGCCCAGCGGGACAGGGACGAGGTCTCCTGGCAGCACGTTGTCCCTGACGCCGTGCACCGCGATCGGGGCGAAGTACATCACAGGGTCGTCGTCCCTGATCGCGCTGACCAGAAGGCCGTAGGCATCGAGCGGCGTGGCCGGCAGCACGGTCTTGACCCCGAAGTGCGCGAACATGCTGTACGGCTGGTCGGAGTGCTGGCCGCCCCAGCCAGGACGCCAGCCCGCGGCGGGCAGCAGGAACGTGATCGGCACGCGGGCCTGGCCCCCGGTCATCACCGGCACCTTGTTCGCCTGGTTGGCGATCTGCTCGATCACCAGCAGCAGCAGGAACGGTATCTGGTACTCCACGACAGGACGCCGCCCGGCGAGTGCCGCGCCGATGGCGAAGTCGGTGAAACCCTGCTCCGACAGCGGCGTCTCCACGACCCGCAGCGGCCCGAACCGGGTGAGCAGCCCGGTCGTGGTGTTGGTGAGGGCCTGCCGGATGTCCTCGCCCATGATGAAGACGGCCGGATCGCGTTCCATCTCATCGCCGAGCGCCCTGTTCATGGCTCTTAAGTACGACAGCAGAGGCACTGACCTCACCCGTTTCTTCCCGCTGCGCGTTGCCGCCCGTTCCAGGTGCCAGGCACGCCGCCGCGCGGCCGCAGCCCGCTGGCATACAGGTAGTCGAGAGCCTCGCCCGGGTCCGGCGGCGGGCTGTCAAGCGCGAACCGCACCGCGGCCGCCACGTCCGCCTCGACTTGCTCGTCGATCTGCCGCCGCCGCGCCGCCGGGATCCGGCCGCCCGCCAGCTCCATCGGGTCGCGGGCGCGCCAGCGCGCCACCTCGTCGGGGTCCCGGTAGCGCAGCCCGGCCTTGAGCTCGAACGTGTGATGCCCCTCGAACCGGTAGCAGATGAACTCCAGGAAGGACGGTCCCCCGCCGTCGCGGGCGCGGGCCACGGCCGCGGCGGTGGCGTCGAAGACCACGTCGGGGTCCATCCCGTCATGACTGGCCGCCGGGATACCGAACGCCGCGGCCCGGGCCGTGATCGAGCCCGCCACCGCGGTTTCCACCGGCAACGTGGTGGCGTAGAGGTTGTTCTCGCAGACGAACACCACGGGAACGTGCCACAGCGACGCCAGGTTGAACGACTCGAGCAGCGCGCCCTGGTTCACCGCCCCGTCACCGAAGATGGCGATCGCGATCCGCCCCGCGCCCTCCTGCGCCAGCGCCCAGGCCGCCCCGGCGGCCACGGGGGCACCGTGCCCGACGGTGCCGCTGCAGCCGAGCACGCCGACGCTGAAGTCGGACGGGTGGAAGGAGCCGCCGCGGGCATGGGCGACGCCGGTCGTCCGCCCCGCCATCTCGGCCAGCAAGCGGCCGGGATCGGTTCCCTTCGCGAGCATGTGGCCGTGGCTGCGATGATGGGCCATCATGAGGTCGTCACGGCGCAGGGCCGCGCCGATGCCGACCGCGACCGCCTCCTGGCCGATGCACGGGTGGATCCCGCTGACGATGTCGCCGGACCGGACCAGGTCGATCGCGCGCTCCTCGAACCGGCGGATCAGCCGGATCGTCCGGTACATGTCCTCTGGACGTGGCCGCATCGGGGTTCCTACCGCGCCGCGCGCGCGAACATGCGCGCCGACCAGGGCATGACGACCATCACCAAGCCGATGAGGATGAGCAGGCTGACCCAGACAGAGAAGGCGCCGATGTTCCCCGCATACAGGGCGCGCATGCCGTTGGTCGCCCAGTAGAACGGATTCCACTTGGCTATCCGCAGCATCCACAGCGGGGCCAGGGTCAGCGGCAGCAGCACGCCGGCCAGCAGCATGATCGGGTTGGCCAGGGTGAGAATGACCCGCCCGAGCGTCCCCTCGGTGCGGACCCACAGCGCCAGGGCGTACCCGAAGGACGCCGACATGAGCGAAAGAACGGCCAGCAGCACGAAGGCGAGCAGCAGGCCGCCAAGCCCGACCCGCAGCCCGAACGGCACCGCGAGCACCGTGATGAGGGCCGCGTCCACGAGGACCTTGGTGGTGTCGCGCAAGACCCGGCCGAGCACCAGCGACAGCCGGTCCATCGGCGTCACCCGCACTCGCTCGATGACGCCGGAGCGAATGTCGGCGAGCAGGCCGTAGCCCCCGCCCATGCCGCCGATCACGGCCATCACGGTCAGCAGGCCGGGGACGTACACGCGGAAGGCCTGCGCGTAGGTGGTGACCCCCTCGGCGCTCAGCGCCAGCTTGAGGATGGGCGCGAACAGCACCAGGTAGGTGATGGGCTGGGCGAGGCCGAACGCGACCGCGACCGGCGTGCGGAAGGTCAGCTTCCACTGCCGCTGAAAGATCAGCCAGGTGTCATGGGCGAGCTTCACGGGGCGCGTCATCATGGCGGTCACGAGTCCCGCAGCGACCGGCCGGTCTTGGTGAGGAAGACGTCGTCCAGGCTCGGCCGGTGCAGTTCGATCCCGCCAAGTGGGACTCCCTCCAACGCCAGCAGGCGCACGATCACCGGTATCGCCGTGGCGCCCGCGTCCACATGCAGCCGCAGCGTCCCCTCGGTGCGAATCTCAAGCTCGCGCACGCATGGCTCGGCCCGCAGCACCTCCGCCGCGCGGCCCGCCGAGCCGTTGAGCGCGACCGCCACGACGTCTCCGGAGATCTCCCGCTTCAGCTCCTCCGGCGTTCCCTCCGCGACGATGTCACCGTGGTCAATGATCGCGATCCGGTCGCACAGCGCGTCGGCTTCTTCCAGGTAGTGCGTGGTGATGAACACCGTCATGCCCTGGCTCCGCAGCCGTCGCACCTCGTCCCACATGTGCGCCCGGCTCTGCGGATCCAGGCCGCTGGTCGGCTCGTCGAGGAACAGCACCATGGGCTTGTGAATCACGCCCAGCGCTATATCCAGCCGCCTTCGCTGGCCACCCGAATAGGTCTTGCATTTGCGGTCACCGTATTCGGCCAGGTCAAATGCCTCCAGCGCGGCTTCCGCCAGGCGCACCGCCTCGGCTTTGCTGATGTCGTGCATACGCGCCTGCAGCACAAGCTCCTCGCGGGCGGTCACGTCATCCCATGTCCCGCCGCCTTGCGCCACATATCCGACGCGGCTGCGCACTTCCTTCGGCTGGCTGCGAAGATCGACGCCCGCAATCGTGGCGTCGCCCCCGTCCGGCGGAATGAGAGTCGCCAGCATCCGCAGCGTCGTGGTCTTTCCAGCGCCATTCGGGCCGAGAAAACCGAAAATTTCACCCTCGGTCACCATGAGGTCAATGCCGCGTACCGCCTCAACCGTACTTCTCTTACGCCCCTTCCCCACGTGAAACGACTTGCGCAGCCCAACCGTCTTGATCATTCATGCTCCCAATGGCTAGGACGCAGCGCGGCAAACACCTGACACTATAAGTCGGCAATAAGGGCTGGACAATGGGCAGAATCAGGACCGATAGTTTTTCGGCCCCGAAAGTTACATTCTTATAGCCCCGCGGCGAGCCGCTCAAGGCGCGCCGCCGCGGCGGGCGCGCCGCCGGCGGCGGTGAAGGAGTCGCGGACGCGTCCGGCCGCGGCCCGGTATCCAGGGTCGGTCAGCACTGTCAGAACGGCGGTGCGCATCTGATCCGGCCGGGCCCGGTGGAAGTGCAGCCGTACGCCGGCGCCGATCCGGACGACCTCGGCGCCGTTGATCGGCTGGTCGCGGGTGTGCGGCGCCACGACGAGGGGAACACCGCAGTTCAGCGCCTCGGAGACCGTGTTGAGGCCGGCATGGCAGACGACCGCGTCCAGGTGCGGCATGAGCTCGACCTGCGGGACCCGCGGCAGCAGCATGATGTGCTCCGGCGTGCCGGGCAGGCTCTCCGGGGCGATCACGATGGCCTGGAGGGTGTCGCCGAGGGGGCGAAGCGCCTGCACGGCCCGGTCGTAGAAGTCCATCGCCACGTCGTCCGCCATCGTGCCCACCGTCACCAGGACGTGGCGCCGCGCCGGGTCGAGGCGGTCCCAGGGGAAGCTCTGCGCCGTGGGCCTGGCCGACAAGGCGGGCCCGACCATCGCGTAATGGTCGGGGTAGGACCGGTCGCCGAGAAAGAACGCGCTGGTGAAGGCGATCACCAGGTGCGGGGAGAAGCGCGGGTCAGGGCCGCCAGGCAGCCCGGCCTCGGCTGACAGCGCACTCACATGCCCGCGGATCCACGCGTCCACCTTCGGCAGCTCGCGGAATGGGTCGCCGAGCTCGATCGTGGACGTGCAGAACGTGGCCCACGGCAGGCCGTTCCGCTCGGCCACCAGCCCCCCCGCCAGCGCGTGCTGGTCGGTCACCACGACGTCGGGCCGGTACTCACGCACCGCCTTCTCAACCGAAGGCAGCGTGAACCGTGTGAAGGGAACGATGAAACCTTTCCAGAGTGATTTCACGGCCGTGAAACCGGTGTCGGGCTGGCCGCGGAACAGCCGCATGCCGGTCGGGTACACCGGGGCATCCGGGCCGATCCAGGGGCGCAGTCTCGCCTCAGAACCCGACCAGGCCACCTCGTGCCCATGGGTGGCCAGCACCGTCGCGACCGCCGCCGGCGGGTTGATGTGCCCGGCCAGCGGGAGGGTGACGAACAGGAACCGGCTCATTTCTTTTTCCCCGCCCCACCCGACCCGCCCGCCCTACCCGACCCGCCCGCCCCACCCAGCCCATCGGCGCGGGCGGCTTCCACCTGGGCCACCAGGTCGCCCACCGTGAGCCCGATGATCTGGTCGAGGTCAAGCCCGGACACGAACGCCGCCAGGTCCACCTCGTCCCCGTAGGAGTCCCGAGCCAGCTCGCAGAGCGCGGTCAGCTCGAGGCTGTCAAGGAACAGGTCCGCCTCCAGCCGGGTGGCGGAGGTGATCTCGTCCGCCCACCGCGGGTCTTCGCCGGTCGCCTTCCGCAGCAGGGCGACCATCTCGGCGAGCAACTGCTCCCGCGCCGGGCCGTCTTGGACGGGTTCTGCCGTCATCGGTGTTCCTTCCCGGCCGGGCCGACTCCCCCACGATTATTGACGCGGGCACCGGAAGCATGCAACGTAATGCTGGCGGCCGCGCTACCCCCGGAGGTGTCCGTGACCGCGATCGAGGCGGTGGCTTCCTACGTGCCCGAGCAGCGGGTTTCAGTCGAAGATGTGGCCGGCCGACTCGGCCTGACCACGATGCAGACACGGCTGTTCCGGCGGTTCCTCGGACTGGCCGAGATCCGCCTTGACCCCGACGGGAGCCTGCTCGACCTGCTGTCCGCCGGCGTGTCGCGGCTGGCGGAGTTGCGCGGTCGTGAGCGTCTTGTCCGCTACGTGCTGTACGCGCGCGCCATGCCGGTGGTGGAACCGTACCCGGTCAACACGCTGCGCGAGCTGTGCGAAGCGTTCGGCCTGGGCCACGCGGTCAGCTTCACCGTGACCCACCACGCGTGCGCCACCGGGCTGCTCGCGGTCGACGTCGCGGGGCGCCTGCTGGCCGGGGACGCGGACGCCGACGCGCTGGCCCTGGTCCTGACCGGGGAGAAGGCGTTCACCCGCGACGCCCAGTACGTGCCGGGAACGTCCGTCTTCGGGGAGGGCGCGGCAGCGTGCCTGGTCAGCCTGCACGGGGCCCGCGACCGGGTGCTCGCCTACGCGTCGAGCATCCGCGGCGAGTTCGACGGGCGGCTCGATGTGCTGCCCGACATGGCCACCCGCTTCGAGAAGGAGTACCCGGTGTCACTGGCCGAGGCGATCTCCGCCGCCGCCGCGCAGGCGGGCATGAGCCTGGAGGACATCGGCCTGATCCTGCCGCACAACGTCAACGTGCTGTCCTGGCAGCGGCTGTGCCGCCGCATTGGTTTTCCCGTCGACCGGGTGCTCTTGTCGAACGTGCCGGTCACGGGCCACGCGTTCTGCGCCGACTCGTTCATCAACTACACGACCGCGGCCAATCTTGGGCTGCTGCGCCCCGGCATCAGGTACCTGCTGGCCGCCGCCGGGCTCGGGGCGACGTTCTCGGCCATGGTTGTCGAGCATTAGCCGCATGTGATGTCATGACGGCACCGCGTCAACGGACAAGCCTCGTGAGATTGGGGCACACAGGGATGGACCATCAGACGCTGACCTCGCCGGCGAGCGCCGAGCTGCGCCCGCGGGTCTTCGACAGCATCAGCAAGCTCTTGCCGCGCGTGCTCGGCCGAGAGATACCCGCGATGTCGGAGGACATGAAGCTGATGAGCGAGCTCGGCATGCGCTCGGCCAGCATGCTGGAGCTCCTGCTCGAGATCGAGGACGACCTTGAAATCCAGATCGAGGTCGAGGACATCGACGACGCGGCCATGACCTCGGTCGGCGAGCTGGCTGACTTCGTGGCCAGCCACGCGATCACCGACGGCTGACCGGGTGTACCGCGCGGCCGCGCCAGACGGCGGCACCGCCCCCGCCTGGCTGGGGGTAGGCGGCGCCTGGCGCCGGAGCTTCGGCGCGGCGTCGGACTGCGCGCGCGATCCCGCGCTGCGCGCGTATGTCGCGGACATGCTGCGCCCGTACGGTCTGGACCTGGCCGAAGACAGGCTCACCGAAGGTCAGTCGTACGGCGAGATGGCCGGCGCACTGCTGACGCAGGAACTGGTGGCGCAGGACCCGATCGACCTCCTCGTGTTCGCGTTCGCGGTGCCCGACGTCGCCCCGTGGCGTGCCACCGCCTGCTACCTCAGCCACCTGTGCCCTGGTCAGCCCTTCGCGTTCGCCGTCTGTGACCAGGGTGTCGTCGCCCCGTTCACCGCGCTGCGGCTGATCCGCGAGTACGCCAGCACCGGAGGCTGCCGCCGGGCGCTGCTCGTCGTGGCCGAGCAGGCGGCGATGCCGTACCAGCAGGTCGGCCCCGCCGCCATGCCGGCCAGCCACGCCGTGGTCGCGCTGCTGTTCGACCAGGGCCCGCGCTCTGTGTCAGGTCACCTGGAGCGGGTGCGCCTGCACGCGGGCGTCACCGAGTCGCAGGCGTGCCGCCTGGTCTGCGACGCCGTCGCGGACATGTCCGCGACGGCGACCACGGTCGTCGGGACCGGGCTGGCCGGCGCGGAACTGACCGCCGGCCTGCCGGGCCGGGTCGTCGTCGCGCCACCGGGGCAGCCGAGCACCGGCGTGTGGTGGGAGCTCGCGGCGGGCCTGCCCGGGCCGGTGCTGCTCGCCGACTACGACTCCGGGCTCGGCCACCTGGGCCTGGCCGTGATCGAGATCCCTGGCGAATAGCGGTGACCGCCGACGCCGTCCAGGTGTGGCTGATCGGAACGGACCTGCCCGATTCTGTGCTCGGCGAGTTCGAGGCGCTGCTCGACGACGACGAGCGGGAGCGGGCGGGCAGCCTGCTGTACCCGGCCCGCCGCCGCCAGTTCATCGCGTCGCACGGGGCCGTCCGCGTCATCCTCGGGCGGCATCTCGGCCTGCCCCCCGGCTCGCTGCGCTGGCGGCGAGGACCGCACGGCAAGCCTGAGCTCGCGGGGCCAGGACCGTTTCCGCAGGTCAGCCTGTCGAAGTCGGGCGGCCTCGCCGCGCTCGCGGTCGCGGGGAACCGGCGCGTGGGCGTGGACATCCAGCGGCTGCTCGCCGAGCTGGACGTGACGCGCATGGCCCGGCGCTTCTACCCGCCGCATGAGGCGCGGTTCGTCACGTCGGCGGGAGGAACAGCGCGGCAGGTGGACCGGTTCACCCGGCTGTGGGTCAGGAAGGAGGCTTGCGTGAAAGTTTCCGGTGGCCGCCTGCTGCCCGGGCTCGCGCTGAGCATGCTCGGGACCGGCGGGAACTACGCTGACCTGGCCCGCACGCCCGCGGGTCCCTACTTGGTGCGTGAACTGCGGGTTCCGCGCGGATTCCGGGCCGCGGTGGCGGCCGAAGGGATGCGCCCCTTCAGCATCACGTGCCATCAGATTTACCTCAGACAACGTCCGGCACCGAGTCAAGCCAGCCAATTAGACGCCCGATAACGTCCACTGAGTCACTCCGCACGCAAGCGTAACGAAATTTACTCGAAATCTATTCACTGATCCTTGACAGCCAATAACAGCCCTCTTAGCGTCATAGACGACTTACCCCGTCTGGGGTCATGTCCTAGCGGAACGCTGCGGGAAGGAGGTGGCGGATGACGCCTGGAAGTGGCCTTCCTGGGATGCCAGGGAGCCGCTTCCGCATCACGAGTAACGGCAGTCGGCGAAATCACGCCGACCGTCGTTTTCAATCGTGCCCCGCCTAGCCGACAAATCATCAGCGATCGCGGTCGGCGGTTAATCTTGCCTTTGTCATAGGCAGGATCGCATTCGGCCTGGTAATGCGAGAATCTTTTGCGCGTTTCCGCAATCCATGGGCAACAGAGTGATTCCTGGAGCTCACTTGTTTCACGCTGTGTCGTTTGCTGTCGCCATACCGTCAGCCGATGGGGTTATTCATGGGTCTGCGTTACGCTAGCCGACCGGGCGGGGAAGACGCCCGAGCGTATTCTTTTCCGTCCGGAGAGTGGGTGCGCGACATCCTTCTCGCCGGGGACCCGGGCGAGCCCTGCCTGTCGATGGGAGGCGGCTCCGTCAGCCGCGGTGAGCTGACCGGGCTCGTCGACAACCAGCAGCGCCTGCTCGAGCAGGCCGGACTGCGTCCTGGCGGCACCGTCGCCCTGCGGCTTCCCCCGTCCGTGGCATACATCGCCACGCTGCTCGGTGCCTGGCGGGCCGGCGCCCAGGTGAGCCTGCTCGATCACCGGCTGGTCAGCCGCGAGGTGGACAACGCGCTGGACCGGCTGGCCCCGCAGGTGGTGGTCACCGCCAGCAGCGTGACCGCCGCGCCGATGGCCGGCTACGCGCAGGCCGTCGCCGAGGCGACCAGGCGCGCCGACGGCAGACCCGCGGTCACCCAGCACGTCCTCATCCAGCTCAGCTCCGGATCGACCGGACCCTCCAAGATCATCGCCAGGACGGCAGCCGACCTTGTCAGCGAGCTAGACCGGTACGAGCAGCTGGACGAATATCCGAAACGCGGAGAGCGCATCGTGTTGCTGGCGTCCATGGTGCACGTGCTCGGCCTGGTCGGCGGGCTGCTGCACGGTCTGCACGCCGGCGTGCGGCTCACCTTCTCCGAGCGGCTCACCGCCGACGGCATCAGGGACGCCGTCGCGGCGGGCGCCGAGCCGACGATGGTGCTCGGCGTTCCGTTCCACGCCGAGTTGCTGGCCGCGGGCGGCGGGCCGCTGACTTCGCTGAGCCGCATGGTGGTGGCCGGCGAGCTGGTACGGCCCTGGCTGCCCGGGGCGTTCGCGGCGCGCTACGGAGTTCCGCTCGGGACGATGTACGGGATGACGGAACTCGGAGTCATCGCCACCGACCTGGACGGACGTCATCATCCTGCCGTCGCACCCGCGCCGGGGATGAGCCTGCGCGTCGTCGACGGGGAACTTCAGGTGAAGATGCCCGCCTCCCCCTACATCGGCCTGGTCGACGACACCCGCTGGGTCGACGGCTGGCTGCGCACTAGGGACGCCGCCGCCATCGACGAGGCCACCGGGCTGGTCACGATACTCGGCCGGCTGGACTCCCAGATAGCCGTCGGCGGGCTCAAGGTCGATCTCACCGAGGTCGAGCAGACCCTGTGCGCGCTGCCGCAGGTGGACTCGGGTGTCATCACGTATGGCAGCGTGGTCGAGGCCTATCTCGTGCTGCGCGCGGGAGCGTCGGTGTCCGACGTCGAGTCCGCGCTGTCGGAGCAGCTCGCGCCGTACAAGCGGCCGCGGGACCTGCACGTGCTCGAGGCGATGCCGCGCACCGCGACCGGGAAGATCAGCCGGGACCGGTCCGTGCTGCGCGCCGCGGCGGGCGCATCGCCCGCGGTGGGACCTTGAGCGCCCCACAGCGGGAACCCGTCACCCGTGCAGAAGTCGTCGACGTGCTCGCCGCGCTGGGCGACCGCACCCCGGAGGACGTCACCGAGCGGATCGGCTCGCTCGAGGTGGCCTGGCTGGTTAGCCAGCTAGAACAGCGGTACGACACGACCCTTGAGCTCACCGACGAAGCATTCGAGCGGATGGGCACCGTGACGGGTGCGGTCGTGACGCTCCGGGATCTGCTGCCAGGCGCCGGCCATGATGACTGACTCGCCGGCGGCGGCCGCGCGAGTGGCCATCACCGGGATGAGCGCGACATCGGCGTTCGGCCGCGGCACCGAGCCGCTCCTGGCCGGCGCGCTTGGCGGCCAGCCGGCGTTCGGGCCGGCGGGCAGGTTCAGCGTGCAGCGCCGCCGGGCGAAGGCGGCCGCGGAACTGCCGGGAAACCCGGTGCTCGCTGATGAACTCGCGGCGGTGATCGGCGCCGCTTGCGACCAAGCCGGGCTAGCGCCGCCCGAACGCGGATCCGCGACGCTGCTGCTCGCCCTGCATACCGACGCGGCAGCGGCCAGGGGCGGCGGCGCCCCGTCGGTCGCCGGGAACACGCCCGCCGCGGTCGCGGCGCGCAGCGGACTGCCTGACGCGCCGCGCGTGTACGCGACCGCGTGCGTCGCGGCGAGCACGGCGATCGCGGACGCGGCCGCGATGATCGTGTCGGGCCGGGCCGGGCCGGTCGTGGTGGCCGCCGGTTATCTCGTCGACGAGGACAGCTTCGCCCTGTTCGACGGTGGCCGCGTGCTGGCCCGCGATGGTCAGGTCCGGCCGTTCAGCTGGGGCCGCCAGGGCCTGCTGCTCGGCGACGGCGTCGCCGCGGTCGTGCTGGAGTCGGCGGCGTCGGCTCGCCGGCGCGGCGCCTCCCCCTTGGCCTGGCTAGCCGGCTGGGGCCGGGCGGGCGACGCCTACCACGTGTGCCAGCCGTGCCCGGAGGGCAGCGGACTTGGCTTGGCGATCGGCGCGGCCTTGCGCCGCGCGGGGATCGATCCGCCCGGCGTCGGCTACGTCAACGCGAACGGCTCGGGCACCGGCTACGCCGACGCGTCGGAGACCGCGGCCTTGCGCCGCGCCCTCGGCGCGTACGCGGACGAGGTGCCTGTCAGCTCCACCAAGTCCGTCCACGGTCACGCTCTCGAGGCGTCGGCCCTGCTGGAATTCGTGCTCACCGTGCTGGTCGTGCGGGCCGGCCGGCTGCCTGTCAACGCGGGCTACCTGGCACCGGACGAGGACTGCCGGCTGAACCTCGTGCTCGGCGCCGCCCGCGAGGTCAGCTGCCGGTACGCGCTGAGCCTCAACGCCGCGTTCGGCGGCGCGAGCACCGCGCTCCTGGTGGCCGCCGCGTGACCGCGTCACCGGCCCCCTGCGGAGCCCGGCTACGGGACGGGCACGCTGAGCTCACCGTGCTCGCCCGGTCGCAGTGGCCCGCCCTGCCGCGGACCGGGCTGCCGCCGACCCAGCTGCCGGGGATTCCCGGGTTCATCATCTCGTCGTTCAGCCCGCTGGCCGCGGAGCTGGCGCAGCGTTGCCTGCGCCAGTGCTTCGGCGACCCGCCGGCCGACGCCGAGCGCGGCGGGCGCACCGCCATCGTGCTGGCCAGCAGCACCGGTGACATCGCCACGGCGGCCGCGATCGCCAGCGCGGTCGATCAGGGGCGCGCGGTGCCGCCGTTGCTGTTCTACCAGTCCAATCCGAACGCCGTGGCTGGCCACATCGCCGCGCGCTGGGGGCTGGCCGGGCCCGTGGTGTGCACGATCCCGGCCGGTGCCGGCCCGAGCGCCCTGGCCGACGCGATGGACAGCGCCGCGTTGCTCATCGAGGGCGCGGAAGCCGACGCCGCGCTTGTCGTGCTCGCGGACCAGGGAGGACCGGACGGTGACAGGGGCGTCGCCGTGCTTGTCGGGCCGGCGGCATGGCTTCAGCAGACGGCTCCAGAGGGGGAGGCCACGGCCGTTCGGGATATCGGATCAATGAGTGGGACACCATGAGCATCTTGGGAATCGAGCACGTCGAGTTCTACGTGGCAGACCTGCGAGCGTCCGCCGCACCGCTGTGCCGCGACTACGGCTTCACCGACGCCGGCCCGCTCGACCTCGGCGAACACAGCGGTGCGCGGTCCGTGCTGTTGCGCCAGGGCACCATCGCGCTGGTGCTGACCACCGGTCACGCCGCCGCCGCCTACTTAAGCCGACACGGCGACGGCGTGGCGTCGATCGCCTTCCGCACCGACGACGTGGTCAAGGCCTTCGACCAGGCTGTCGCGGGCGGCGCGCGGCCTGTGGCCGCTCCTTCCTTCACCGGCGGGGGCGGCGGGGGCCGGAACGGCGGGCAGCGGAGCGGCGGACAGCGGAACGGCGGACAGCGGAACGGCGGACAGCGGAGCGGCGGGCGGCGGAACGGCGGACAGCGGAACAGCCCGGGCGATCGGGTCGGAGTGGCGGTCGTCTCCGGCTTCGGCGACGTCACCCACCGGCTCGTCGAGCGCGCCGGATCCGAATCGGCCCCGAGCGCCCCGAGCGCCCCGACTGCCCCGAGCGACCTGACTGCCCCGAGCGCCCCGACTGCCCCGAGCGCCCCGAGCGCCCCGAGCGCCCCGACGGGCATGTTCGGGGCCCTGGACCACATCGCGATCTGCCTGCCGGCCGGCCAGATCGACCCCACCGTCCGGTTGTACCGGGACGCTTTCGGTTTCGCCGACGTCTTCGACGAACGGATCGAAGTCAACGGGCAGGCCATGATCTCCAAGGTCGTACAGGACGAGACCGGGGCGGTGACGTTCACGCTGATCGAGCCGGACCCGAGCCTGGAGCCCGGCCAGATCGACGAGTTCCTCGACCGGCACGGCGGGGCCGGGGTCCAGCACCTGGCCCTGCGCACCGCCGACATCGCGCGGGCGGTCCGCGCCCTGTCGGGACGGGGCGTGGAGTTCCTCGCGGCGCCCGCCGGCTACTACCGCAGGCTCGAACCCCGCCTCGGCGCGCTCGCGATCCCGGTGGAGGTGCTGCGCGATGTCAACGTGCTCGCCGACCGCGACAAGTGGGGCGAGCTGTTCCAGATATTCACACGTTCCACGCACGAACGCGGCACGTTCTTCATCGAGCTCATCGAGCGACGAGGAGCGCTCACCTTCGGCAGCGGCAACATCAAGGCCCTCTATGAGGCCCTGGGCGAGGAGCAAGGGTCCAAGGCGCCCGCGGCCCCCTCGGCCCCCTCGGCCGCCGCGGAATGAGCGGACTGAGCGGACTGAGCGGACTGAGACGGGCAGACAAGGCGAAGAAACAATGCACAGCACAGATGAGCTCAGGCTTACCGACCAGGACCGGGACCTCCTTCCGTCCGACGCTGACGTCGAGGAGTACGAGGCACGCGGCTGGTACTTGTCCAAGAAGCTGCTCAGCGACGATGAGGTCGACCGTCTGCTGGCGGCCAGCGAGCGCTTCTACGCCGGGCACCGGGACCGCACGCTGCCGGTCAGGCCGCCGAATCTGGCGTACTGGGAGCCGTCGGACGGCCCAGTGCAGCGGCACAACGACTACGTCCACTACGAGTCTGACGAGATCGGGCGGATCCTGCGCAAGCCGCTGATCGGCGCGGTCGCCGCGCGCCTGGCGCGGACCCCCGAGATCAGGGTGTTCCAGTCGACGCTGATCTACAAGCCGCCGGTCATCGATGAGGTCTCCAACCTCGTGCCCTGGCACGCCGACCGGCACTACTGGCAAACGTGCACCTCGGAGCGCATGCTCACCGCGTTCATCCCGTTCCACGACTGCGGTACGGAGATGGGCACGATCACGATCGTGGACCGCAGCCACCGGTGGCGGGAGATCGCGGGGGACGACTCGACGAGGCATTTCGCCCAGCGTGACCGCGAGGAGCTCGCGTCGATCCTCGCCGAAACGGCAGACCAGAACGGCGCCCGGGTGGAGGCCGTCCCCATGGTGATCCCGAAGGGGCACATGAGCTTCCACCACTGCCGCGTCTTTCACGGCAGCGGCCACAATGTCAGCGGCGAACCGCGCCGAACGATCTCGCTGCACCTGCAGGACAGGGACAACCGGTGGCGTCCGTTCCCGCGCCCGGACGGCGGCCTGCTCGCCTACAACCACGATGTCGTGGTGCGCCGGACCAGCGACGGGACACCGGACTACACCGATCCCGTGTACTGCCCGGTCCTGTGGCCTTCGTCATGAAGGGGAACGCTGTCCGGCCACGAACGCCGCGAAGCGATCCAGGCCTGTTTCGATCAGGTCGGGGGTGAGCTGGCTGAACGCCAACCTGACGTGTGGCAGCCCGCCATGGTCGGAGTAGAAGTGGCTCATCGGCGTCCACAGCACACGGTACTCGCGGGCGGAGCGCTCGAGCAGTTCGTCATCGGCCAGGAACGGCACCGTGACGACCACGAAGAAGCCGCCGCGCGGGCGGTTCCAGGTCACGTCAGAGCCGGTGAGGCGCCGTCCAAGCCCGCCGAGGACCTGGCGCAGGTTCCGCTGGTAGGTGGCCGTCTCTCGATGGTTCGCCGTTATCAGGCTGCAGTCGTGCTCGAGCAGCCTTCCGCCGATGATCGCCTGGGTCACCGCGGAGGTGTTGACCGTCAGCATGCTCTTGATCTTGGACAGCTCGTCGGCGAGCAGGCTTACCCGGCCGCCGCCGCCGTCGACCCGCTGATCGGCCAGGACGTATCCGACGCGGGCGCCGGGAAAGCCCGTCTTGGCGAAGGAGCCCAGGTAGATCACCCGGCGGCGGGTGTCGAGGGCCTTGAGCGTCGGCAGCTGGGATCCGTCGTGGAACAGGCCGTAAGGGTTGTCCTCGAGCAGCAGGATCTGTTCCCTGGCGGCGAGGTCGAGCAGGCGGTGGCGGAGCGGAACGGTCATGCTCACCCCGGACGGGTTCGCGAAGTCCGGCATCACGTAGCAGGCCCGCGGGCGCAGCCCGGCGTCCCTGGCCCGGCCGATCTGGCGGACCAGGTCGTCCAGGTCGATGCCGAGCGGCCCGCCGCGCACCGGCCAGACGGGCATGTCCGCCAGCCGGGCCGCTCCGGTCAGCCCCACGTACGTCGGGGAGATCGCCAGCAGGACGTCTCGCTCGTCGGCGCGCAGCGCGCGCACGGTGACGAACATCGCCTCCTGGCAGCCGACGGTGACCACGATCGCTTCGGGATCGATGTCGATTCCCTCATCGTGCCTGAGCTGGCGGGCGATCAGCTCATGCACGATTCCCTTGGTCCGCCCGTATTGGAAAAGAGCCTGATTGACTTCCGCCTCACTGAACCCCCGATCGTACTTCAGGTAACAGCAATAAGTATCGATGTAATCATGGATCAGCTTAACGTCGAAAAATTCCTCGGTCGGGCGCCCCGAGGCGAACGAGATCGCCTCCGGGTAGCGGCTGGAGACCTCGTTGAGGAAGTTCATCGACTCTAGGGCCGGATCGGTTAGCGAATGGTGCAGCGTGGTCAACGTTAGTTCATGGTCCGGCGAGCTGTTTCGCATTGCTGATCACCTCAGGTACGCAAGCCTTATCTCACTTTCTACCACGGGAAGCATCCCCGCAAGGACCAGGAGGCAGTAATGTCGCGTTATGCGTGGAGCGGCACGAGCTCGGGTATCGACCGACTCAAGGAGGCGGTGAATCCGGCCAGGCACCGCGTGATCGGCCATCCGGTCTACGGCAGACTGGATGACCTGACCGCGGTCCGGATATTCATGAGCCATCATGTGTTCGCCGTGTGGGACTTCATGTCCCTGCTGAAGTCGCTGCAGCGCAGTCTGACCTGTGTAGATGTCCCTTGGGTCCCGCAGGGGCCGGCCGCCGGCCGACGGCTCATCAACGACATCGTGCTCGTCGAGGAAAGCGATGAGCTCGCCGGCGGTTTTATTAGTCATTTCGAGCTTTACCTCGATGGCATGACGCAGGCCGAGGCGGACAGATCCGCCATTGACGCGTTTATCGCGTTCCTCAGGCAAGGCGTTCCCGTGCTGACCGCGCTGAAGGACGCGCGCGCTCCCGAGCCAGCCGCTGAATTCAGCACCATGACGTGGGGATTCGTGGAAACGGCGCCGCTGCACTGCCAGGCCGCCGCGTTCGCCTTCGGCCGGGAAGACCTGATTCCCGACATGTTCGACAAGGTCGTGGCGGTCAACCACGCCTTGGGTAACAAGCTGTCGACTTTCGTGGACTACCTCGAACGCCATATCCAGGTGGATAGCGAGGAACACACTCCGATGGCCATGCAGATGCTCGCCGACCTGTGCGGGGACGATGACGAGAAATGGCATCAGTGCGAGGAGACCATCAACACCGCGCTCGCGGCGCGCGTCAGGCTGTGGGATGGCATTCTCGCGGCCATAGAAACCGCCCGCCAGGAGTAACTGAAACGAAGGGGGACAACGATGTCGCGCCATTTCTGGAGCGGAGTGTGACCACGCCGGCGGAGCGCGGCGAGAGCGCACCGGACCTGCTCGTCCTGCTCCATCAACGGGCCGACGCGGTGCCGACGGTCGGGCTTACGCTGGCGCACCGCCTCCTGGTGCCGTTCGCCGGCCGCCGTGGAGAAGAAGGCCCGCTCACGATCAGCCAGGCCATGCTGCTGTGCTGGGTGACCAATCCGGCCTTCCCCACCCGGATGGTGGAGTGGCCGCTGTCACTTCCGGCGGGGACGACCCTCGCCGACATCGCGGCCGCGCTGCGGATCCTGATGGCCAGGCACGAGTCGCTGCGGACCTGCTACCCGTCGGCGCTGGCCCCGGGAATCACCGTCGAGAGCCCCGCCGAGATCCTGCCGGGCGAGCCGGTGCAGCGGGTGATCCGCTCCGGAGAGCTGGTCGTCGACGTCTACGCGGCGAGCGACGAGCCGGCCGATGACGCGGTGCTCGTCACCGAGCTCACCCGGCTGCTCCGGGCCCGTGAGTTCGACCTCACGGCCGAGATGCCGGTGCGGGTGGCCATCGCCGAATGGCAGGACAAGCCGCGGGCGGCGGTGATTCTGTACTCGCACATGGCCGCCGATATGGCCGCCATGGTGCTGCTGGACCGCCAGTTCACCGCTCTGGTCACGGATCCGTCCAGCCGACAGGTCGGCCCGCCCGGGCATCAGCCGCTCGACCAGGCCGCGGAAGAGCACTCCGCGCGCGGCCGGCGCAGGATGGACGCGGCGGTCCGCGGCTGGGAGGCCGCCTTCCGGGTCATGCCGCAGTGCCTGTTCGCGGTGCCGTCGGCCGACCCGCGCCGCGACGGCGGGGTGGTTTCCGGCTGGCTGTGGTCACGGGCGGGCGCGCTGGCGCTTTCGCACATCGCGGCGCGCACCGGGGCCAGTCGCCAGCTCGTGGTGCTCGCCGCCGCGTGCACGATGATCGGCTGGCGGACCAGCCACGAGACGTGCGTGCTGCCGGTCCTGGCCAGCAACCGCTACCAGCGCCAGCTGCGCGACTATGTCGGCAGCCTGGTACAGGACGGCATCACGGTGATCGACGTGCGGGCCGAGAGCCTGGACGAGGTGGTGCACCGCGCAGCCGCGGCCGTACTCCGCGCCAACCACAACAGCCTCATCGAGGTCAAGGCGCTGGAGCGCACCGTGCGGCACGCGGAGCACACCAGGGGCATTACCTGGAACCGCTACTGCACCTTCAACGACATCAGCGAGTTCCAGACCCCCGCCAACGGGGCCGACGGGGCTGACGGGGCCGACGGGGCCGACGGGGCCGATCCGGCCGATCCGGCTGCGGCGGAGCGGGCGCTTGACCAGACCAGGTTCTCTCAGATGCGCGCCCCCGGGAAGGAGGAACAACTGCTGCTGCTCCTGCTCAACCAGGTGGAGGGCGAACTGATCATAGGCGCGACCTGCCGTGACGCCAATCGCGTCCCGCTGGCTGAGCTGGAGACGCTGCTGCGCGGGATCGAATCCCTGCTGGTCGCGGCGGCCCGCGGCGACGTCGAGCTGAGCCGCCTCGCCGAGGTCACTGGCGTCCGGCCGGTGAGCCGCGATGCCGGCTGGGTGCGCGTCGGCCCTAGCTGGGTCGAGCTCGCCGAGATGCAGCGGCTAGTCGAGGACGCGCTGCGGGTCCCCGCCGCCGCGTTCGCGGTTCCCGGCCCCGACGGCCACGCGCTAGTCGCCTATCTGGCCGCGGGAGGCGGCATCGATACCCCGGAGAAGGCTCACGCGGCGTGCCTGACCACGCTGGCCGGCACGCGCACCCTCGCCCCGCCTGACGGGATCCGGTACACCGCGATTGCTCCTGGCCGCTACGTGATCTGCGCCGGCGCACCCGCTGACGTGCGTGACATGGCCGCCTGGCAGGGCCAGACCGTGGTGGCCGAAGGCGACGGCCGCGGCGGGCACGAGTGATCCCGCCGCGGCGGCCCTCGCGCGGGCCGGAGCTTTCCGTGGTGATCCCCACCTACAACAGCCTGACGACTTCGCCGCGGTCGGGGGCTTCGATGAGCGGTTCCGCGAATGGGGCGGCGAGGACGTGGAATTGGGTTACCGCTTGCACCGCCGCGGCGTGCCGCTGATCGCCGACATCCGGCCGTGGGCGATAGAGCACCCGCACGAGCGTGACCCCGCCGCCAGCATGGCCAGCGCCAAACGCAACGCGCTGCACATCCTTTTGTCGCACGCCGACCCCGCCGTCGAGTTGTTCTGGGCACTGTTCACCCACGACGACGGCAACATGTGGCCCGCCGAGGACGCCTACCGTGACCTGCTCGAATGGGCCGACGAAGTCGCGGACCTCGAGGTGAGGCCCGAACTGGACCGCGGCACCGCTGACCTGCCGGCCGGCGCCCGGGTGGCGATCTTCGGCAGCGGCGCGAGCGTGCCCCGTGGCGGGCTGCGCGGCACCCTGGTCGACTTCGACGCGCGGCTGCTGGACACCGCCGCCACCAACGGCCGCTTTACCACTCACCACGGAATCGGCATCAGGACCCCGCTGCCGGCCCGCGCGGTCGACCGGGTCGTGATCACCTCGCGGCTGGCCGGCCTATGGCCGCGGTGGGGCGAGGCGGTCAGCGCCGAGGCCGCGCGGATCGTTAAGGCGGAGCCCGCCCGCACGGTCCGTATCACGGCGGCCAGTAGCATGACCGCGCCCGCGATCCCGGTCGCGCTCAGCCGGTCTCCGAGCACCACCGCCGCGAGCACCGCGGCGGCGAGCGGCTCGATGAGCGACAGCAAGGCCGCCGTGCTCGCCGATGCCGTCCGCAGGCCGCGGAAGTACAGCGTGTAGGCCACGGCCGTCGGGCCGATCCCGAGCGCGGCCAGCAGCCCGGCGGAGGCCAGGCTCGGCCGGAAACCGAGACCTCCGCCGACCACCGCGGCCAGCGGGAGCAGCACGATGCCGCCGAGGCTGAACCCGAGGCCGTTCAGAGTCAAATCATTCAACCCCTTGAGCGGCGAGGCCCCGAGCAGCGTCACCGCGGCGAAGCCACCGGCTGAAACCAGCGCCATGCCCGTGCTGGCGAGCAGCGCGGCCTCGCCGAACCCGCCGCCGCCGCCGGGAACGCCGGCCAGCAGCCCGAGTCCGGCCAGCGCCATGGCGATGGTGATCATGCCTGCCCGGCCGAGGGTGCGATGGCCGCGAGCATGCTCGACGATGGCGACGATGACTGGGGTGCCGCCGATCGTCACGAGAGTCGCCAGGCTGACGGAGGTCAGCGATATGGCCGCGAAGTAACAGCCCTGGAAGAGCGCGGACAGCAGGCCGTTCACGGCGATCCGGATCCAGGCGGCGCGGCCCGTTGGCCACCGCTCGCCGGTCAGCGTGAGGAAGGCGACGATGAGCCCGCCGCCGGTCAGCAGCCGGTAGGCGGCTACCGACATCATGGAAAGGCCCGTGACCTGGCTGAACAGCGTGCCGATGAGGCCGCCGGTGCCCCAGAGCAAGCCGGACAGGACAAGGCAAAGAGTGGAAATGGGCATGAAGAATCGCTCCTGCGACGAGACGGGAAAGGTCGCGGAAGCGGGGCGCCGGCTTTTGGCTGCCCGTTGGGGAAGAAGGTGGCCTAACGCTCCGCTCAGGAGCGCGGCGGCGGGGTTATAGGAAAGAGCCGGTGCACGCGACGCAGCTTATCGCGCCCGGCGTGGCTGTCCGCAGTCATTTATCCGCGCAGGACGAGGCGCTGGTTGCGGCAGCCGGTGAGGCAGATCGCCAGGCCGAGGACGCCGACGTCGCGCATCGAGGTGTCGGACAGGCCGCTGACCGACAGCGAGATCACGATCTCGAGCATGAGCACGCTCGCGATGGCGGCGCTCGCGCGCGGCGCGATGCCGGCGATCAGCGCCACCGCGAGGACGAACAGCACCCAGCCGTGCACGAGCACCGCGACGATCGCCAGGTTGGACGTCTCGTTGATCACGGGGACGTACCCGGTCCACTCCCCCGGCAGCAGCAACTCGTGGTAGCCGAACCAGGCGAGCACCAGGCCGAGCAGGACCCGCCCGGCGACCGGCGCCCAGGCCGCGGCGAAGTCGCCGGCCCACTCGGCCGGCTTGGCGGGCGCGGCGGCGGACGCGGTGGCGGCCGGCTTGGCGGGCGGGGCGGCGGACGCGGTGGCGGCCGGCTTGGCGGGCAGGGCGGCGGAAGGCGCCGCCTCCACCGGCGCGGCGGCCTCGGCGATCACCTGCTCGTCGTGGGTGCTTACCGGGGACCGGAACCGGCCGCCGGCCCAGCCCCGGCCGCGGCCGCCCGCCCACTCGGTTCGCTGCCGCGCGCCGCCCCTCACGGCAGCACCTGTCCCTGGGCGTTGGTGACGACCAGGCCGTCGTCGCTTTCGTCATAGTCGACGTTGCCGCCACCGTCGTCACCGAGGTTGGAGTCGAGCACGTAGACCTTCGCACCGTTGGCGTAGAAGTGCGAGACCGAGGTCATCGGCGTGCCGTCTTGGATGGCTTTCACGGTGATACCGCCGGACTGCCTGGTGACCGTGAGCGAGAAGCCGGTCAGCGCGAGCTTCCCGTCGGCGCTGAGCGGCCCGGGCCATACCTGGTAGGCATACGACGCGTAGGACTCGGTCCTCAGCTGGGGCCCCGCGGCGGCGGTCGGGCTCGCCGTGTCAGTCGGGCTCGCCGTGGCGGTCGGGCTCGGCGTGGCGGTGGCCGTGGGCGGGGCGGCGGCCGTGGCGGACTGGGTGGGAGGCGAGGAGATCAGGGGCGCCACCAGACCTGTCCCGCGCTGCGTCCAGCCGACGATGGCAAGGCAGACGCCGACGATCCCCGCGATGGTTACAACAGAAAGCCCCCGGGGACCAAGTGCGCTCAACCTGCTCCGATCTCTGGCTGGGAGGTCTGCTCCGACGGCCGCGGGCGGGTTTCCTCGCGGACCCAGTTCAGGAACGACGCGGAGCCAGCCACGATCCGTGTCGCCACGATTTCTGGCTCGTCGTAGCTGTGCCGATCGGTGAGGAACGCGGCCAGCTCATCGTAGCGGTCGGCCGGGGTCTTGAGGAATACGAACCACTCTTCGGCGCGCTCGAGCTCGTCATTCCACCAGTAGGTGGACGCGCAGGGCCCCGCCACCTGGCCGCAGGCGGCCAGCCGCGCCTCGACCGCGGCGCGGGCGAGCTCCATCGCCTCGGCACGCGAGTCCGTGGTCGTCTGCACCTGCAGATATCCGCTGTCCTCGCGGTCGCCAGCGTCGCTTCCCGCCATGCCACCTGATCGTACGCCCGCGCGGCGATAGTACGCTGGCCAGGCTCATCGCTATTGAGGTCGCTGTTGAGGGGTACGTAAATGGAGCTGCTTCATTCAGGGAAGGTCCGCGAGGTCTACGCCGACGGCGACGACCTTCTGCTGGTCGCCTCGGACCGGGTGTCCATCTACGATGTCGTGCTGCCCACGCCGGTGCCGGGCAAGGGCCGCATCCTCACGCAGCTATCACTGTGGTGGTTCGACAGGCTTTCTGACATCACGCCCAATCACGTGATTTCCGCGACGGACGTGCCGCAGGACTGGCGGGGCCGCGCGATCCGCTGCCAGCGGCTGGACATGGTGCCGGTCGAATGCATCGCACGCGGCTACCTGACGGGGCTCGGCTTGGCCTCCTACCGGGGAAGCGCCACGGTGTCAGGCGTCAAGCTGCCGCCGGGGCTGGTCGAGGCGTCCCGGCTGCCCGAGCCCATCTTCACGCCCACCACGAAGGCGGCGGCCGGGCACGACGAGCCGATGACCTACGAGGACGTGGCGGACCTCGTCGGCGCCGAGACCGCGGCCCAGCTGCAGCGCCTGACCCTCGAGGTGTACCGGCGCGGGGCGGCGATCGCCGCCGACCGCGGCATCATCGTCGCCGACACGAAACTGGAGTTCGGGCGCGCCCCGGACGGCACGCTGGTGCTCGGGGACGAGGTGCTCACCTCCGACTCTTCCCGGTTCTGGCCCGCGGACGAATACGAGCCGGGCCGCCCGCAGCATTCCCTCGACAAGCAGTTCCTGCGCGACTGGTCCGCCACGCTCGACTGGGACCGCAAGCCGCCGGGACCGGAGATCCCTCCCGACGTCGTCGAGGCGATGACCGTCCGGTACACCGAGCTTTACGACCGGCTCACGGCGCAGACTTGACGCAGGTGTAGGCGCCATAGAGGTGACGTTCGAAGCTGACGCTGACGATCTCGAAACCGGTGGCGGTGAGCATCGGCTCGAGCAGCCAGCGGAAGGTGCTGAACTCGGTCCGGATGTGTTCGGCGTAGTCGCCGGCCGTGTACCCCTGCGCCGGGTCCGCGGCGGCGTTGGTGAACCAGCCGTCGAAGATGTCGCCGGCCTGGCCGGGCTGGAAGTCGTAGATCAGGTCCCGCAGCCGCAGCACGCCGCCGGGCCGCAGCATGTCCGCGATCCGCGCAAGCGCGAGCGCCTTCCAGAAGTCGGGCACCTGATGCAGCGCGTTCCTGGTGTAGACGCCGTCGGCGGGCTCTTCTCTGGTGTAGCTGAAGAATCCCGCTTTCACGAAGTCCATGTTGGCCAGGCCCGCCGTGCTGGCCTTCTCGCGCAGCGCCGCCACCATCGCGGGCGAGACATCCACCGCCGTGACGTGACCAAAGCGCCGCGCCGCCGGGATCGCGAACTGCCCCGTGCCGGCCCCGAGATCGACCACGCGGGACGTCGGGCCCAGACCGTGCTCCTCGAACACCGCCAGATCCTCGGCCGGGTCCGGGTACCCCTGTTTCCTGTCGTAGCCGGCGATGAAGGTGTCGTCCAGGTGTTCTGGCCCGGCGTGGGCGAGCTCGTCAAGCATCCATGAGTCAGTCACGCCCCAATTATCCCGCGAGCTTCTTTGGGCATGCGCAAAAGGGACGAAATGGTCTGCCGCAGCCTTCAGGGGCGGGAGGGCGGCGCTCGCGAAAACGCTGGCCGGTGCCCTTTACGAAGCCTTTTAGCAGCAATAGCGGCTATTGGTGAGTTTTTACGTGCGGGGTTGTCGGTGTCGTGGTCGGTGCGGGGGTCGTCGAGCAGGGCGGCGATGATGGCGGGGTTCTGGTCGGTGATGGTGGCGGTGATGGTGGCTTGGTGGGGTTCGGCGCGGTAGAGGGTGCGGGGTGCCGGGGCGCAGCCCCGGCCCTTCCCGGCTGTCCTGGGTTGTTTATACGGACCGTTCGTGGCCCCACGCGACGAAAGCGACTCGGCCCACCCCGCCAGTTCCGGGTTCTTCCGGCCCCAGCGGGGTGGGGCCGGAGTTGCCTGCAACTTGCCGGGTAGAAGCTTCCTTCTCGGTGCCAGCGACCGATCTGGGTGGTGGGGCCAGAAGCCGTTCGGACACGACCAGCCTGGGGCCGAGAGAGGTTCACCCAGCGGGGCCGAAACATGTTGGTGAATCAGTCCTGGTTTTGGTTTGCACGGTGCCCTCAGGCGGCTCGTACGACGCGCTAGAAGGGCTGTGGCTGATCGAACCAGGCATCCTGCACTGCGGTCGTGGCTATCGGCACGGCACGGCCGGCGAGTCTGCGCGACCCATCCGAATCCGCCATCCTGACGAGCCCGATGGGATAGCGCGAAGGATTCCTAAGTAGTTCCTGAACGATCGGGTCTTCAAGCTCTCTCCGTTGATACTCAGGCGAATAATGGATGCCTCCCATCATCATGGCACTTAGCTGCGAGCAACCGGCATGACGCACAGCCACTTCTCGGGAGCCCATCCAGCGCCCCGTCTGCGTCATCCGCGCTTGGATGGTTTGAACTATGGTCTCCGACACTTGATTCTTAAAGCGTGTATCAAGGATGGCGGTAAATGCATCATCGAGCACGCGGAGCCTCTGGTCCATTCTGCTACGGATACCAATAAATGCACGCATAGATGGGTTGAATCCTGCCATATCCATCTTAGCCGCGTTAAGATGCGGACGCCGGATGTCTGCCCAGCGCAGCGTATCGTATGCGGTGATAAGACGATATGTACTCCAGGCATCAATTCTTTCAGAAAGCAATGGAAGGCATGCAGAGATAATTGACTCAGATCCAAAAGTTAGCAGCAGTACAACCATGAACTCCGCCTCATCGTCATCCGCTATCTCGCCGATCTGATCCAACCACCAAGAAAGATCGCCACGTCTAGTGACAGCATCATTTATGGTCCAAGTGACTGAGTGCCCCTCGTCGCGGCCATCTCTGAACAGGCCCAGCTCCCCCGTGCTTGGTCCTGAGATTCGTGGGATTACTCGATGGAGGAAAGAAAATCTGACGGAGAGCCAACAATCTCCGAAATACTTAAGAATCAGGCGCTCCATATTCGTAACCGCTTGATGCCGTACAGTCCTAAGTTTTGCAACGTCAGCATTAAAAGCGGCGAGATTAGCAACTTCATCAGGCACGGAACCAGTGAGGGGCCGTATCATCCCCGCGCTAGCATCTATTGCAGCATCAGGCGCAAACTCGAAGAGCACAAGAGAGGCGACGTCGACAGGATTATCTTGCCGCCACGCCCTACACTGCGGACGTATTCCAGCCTTGATATAGTCGAAAAGAATTGAAGCTACGGACGCTTCACTTAGCGCCAGCTGCGACAAGCCGCCCTTAAAAAGGTATCCATAGTCGAGCAGATCGCATTGCTGCGGGTCAAAGATTTGTAGTACGTCTGCAGTATCTAGATGAGGGAGCACATTAAGGCCCGCCCCAATTGACATCCACGTATTCCACATCGGGGATTCATGTGGAGGTAGTTTTTCACGCCACCAGTCCACCAATTCTCCCTTTGCGCAGTGTGAAACCATGACGTTGACAACTTCAGCCGCATATGATGGGATATCGTCGACCAAGAGTTGCTTGCCCACGCGAAGGATGTCACTCCCACCATTGTCTCTAGGCAGAATAAATTTGTTACCCCCATTACCTGTCGACAGGGCGTACCAGCCAATCGGGCTCGCGACAATCTCTGCTGCCAGCTTCTGGCCCATCCCAGGGCTTTGGTAGAAAATGCGGTCCGTCAGGACGTTCGCCGCAACTGCTCTTGGGTACGTCAGCTCGCTATATTCCCCATGCTTAAACATTTCATCGAACTGTACTACCAAGTAGGCCAGCTCACCTTTATCGAAAAAACCCACATAGAATCGAGTAACATTTTGCCAGTACGGGTTACGAACCATGGCGTCAAAGCGGTCAGCCTTAGTCCCAGGAACTTCCTTGCCGGCAGGTGAATAGTTAGCGGTTTCATAGAGATGTAGCGCAGCAAAGTATTCCCGAAGCGGCTGCACCTCGAATTCATAGCTGCCTTGCACACGGCTCACTAGGACGCCAACTCGGTCCACCATCTGCTCGAAAAGCTCATCTACTATCTTCAGGTCTTCGTCACTATGCCCCAATGCCTGAAGATGTTCGCGAGCCAGGGCCTTAATCTCCGCCATACCCATGTTGCCGTGTGAGTCTCCATTTTCTGCCCGTGCTTGGAGGACCCACGCGAGGTAAGCATGCAGTGTGATAACTATCCCGCGATGAAGTCGGATGACCTGACTCTTGCCAGCTTCGCGGTCTAGAAAAGTCTTCATGTACTGCTCGTACAGAGAAGTTCTCTGGTCGGGAAGTGAATCAGCTTGCTGATAAAGAAGCCAAAGCAAGATTGCAAGCTGCATTGAGTTATGCGCCAGTTCCGCTATGTGTGACTCATGGAGTTTTTCGCGGAGAGTTTGCAACAAATGTTCTGTGCCCGCAGCATCTATGCCGCGAGTCTTAGCCCACGTCTTTGTGTAGTCAAAGATCAGTGGTTCATTGAGATTCGCCAAATTGATGTATGCGAACCTTTCCGTGGGGAATCTTGGCGCCGCCGAGAAGGCGCTCGGACGACTAGTTATAACTATTCTTAGTTCTTGTGCTACCTCATGCATTCGGGCAGAGAACTCTGTTATTTGCTCGACCACACGCGTACGGGCCTCGATTTCGGCAACCTCATCTAGGCCATCAAAGACTAGCAACGTTGGAGTTTCAGCCAGAACTTCATCAAAGTCATCGATGGTGAAGGTAGAGCCACCCGAACCATCATAGACTTGAGCAGCTATAAAACCCTCTACACTCCTAGTGTAACCGAGCAACTTGGGATCATCTGACCTAAATGGGTTATCACCCTTTAGCCATGCAGCTAGGTCGCGGAGGTCGGTGCGGAAAGGCAGCAAGATTGGGCTTGATTTATATTCATTCGGGACACCCCGTAGCTGGGCGTCACGGCCGAGTAGTCTCGAACGATGCACTTGACACACGTATTGGACAAGTGTCGATTTACCCTGCCCCGGAGCACCTTCGATAACTGTGTTCTTAAGTTGAGAGTTTCCGCCCAGTTGAAGAAGAAGCGCTGCGGCGGCATAGTGGCCTTGACGGTCAATCCATGCGCCAATATGTGCGCGCGCGTTCCCGCCTCCCGGGACTCGGCGGAGAGATCTGCTGTTATGTGCAAGAAAGTTTCTGAAACTTTGATTTTGCACCTCCACGTCAGCCCCAATATCCAAATAGGACTGAAGAAGGGGCTGCCTGGGGAGGTCGGCTTCCTTGAACCTAATGACGGAGTCACGGTCAAATTGGGAGCTTAGGAATTTTTGTATTGCTGTAACACGAAAGTTTGCTGCCTGCGTCGCCTTAGAACGAGGAGCGCGAAGTTGGCCACCCACCATGGCCCGCAACATTGAGTCGCTCGCATGAGGATATTCGAGTAGACCGTAGACCCGCTTTAGCTCCCACAAGGGCTCTAGGCGTCTGTCAATGTCGTCACGCCACCAGACATCTACTTCTATAGGAATCCTCTTGGCTAGCCACGCCAACATTTTGTCCCTGGTACCTGTGTCGGCATGAGATGATGACGTCGCATTGGTGAGAATGATGTAATTCTTCATGCCCTTGCTAATGAGCTTTGTTAGCTTAGGCAGTTCTGGTTCGATCGCTTGTTGCAGCCAGGTCATCATGTCCGACATCGTTGCATCGGCAAGCGGCGTCTTGCGACGGAACTTGACCTGAAAGACCAGTGTGTCAACACCCCGGTTTGACACCACGGCATCGCGGCCACCGTCTGCCATGCCGATCGGCATGCATGTAACGCGTGGGAACACCTGAGTGAGAAGCGCTTGGCACAGATGCTGAAAGCGTTCATGGCCCAGATTTTCGTAGTTATAGGAAGCCATCAGATCGCTCGTAATCAGTTATGTGGACTAACAGTGTACGGCGCACTATAGCCTAAATCTCTGTCGACTGCACCCCGATCCGGGTGTAGCGGCGTGATGCCGTCTCTAGCGTGGTCTAGGCGACGAAATCCCCCCCACGCAAGTACACAAACATCAAAATGTTTGGCAGGCGTCTCTTTAGGCAGATCAGCCCCAATGGGCACGGGGTAGCCGGGTGTCCGGGCCTCCTGGGGCAAAGCGTGTCCCGGGAACCCCTCATTGCCGCGCGGTCGGCGTCGCGAACGGAGCGCGGTTCTGGCGTGGTGCCGACCGGCCGGAGCTCGGGTCAGTGTGGCGTGGGCGGTGTCCGGCGCCACGGGGCAGGTGGGTCATCTTCGCTGGCCGGTTGTCCTCCTCGGTGGGCGGTGGTGAGGATGTGGCGGAGCGGGAGCCAAGCCAAATGCGCACGGGGTTGTCGGGCGAGCGCGGGATCTGTGGTGCCGGCGTCGGAGTTGCAGGCCAATGGGCAACTCCTGAAGTGCATCGCCACTTGTGCCGTGTGCTGGTGTGGTGCCTTAAAGGCACCACACCAGCAAGGTCTGCATGTGAGGGTCCGAGATTCATTGTCAACGGCCAAGTATTTGTCCCCGCTGGTGGCCAGGTAAAAGTCCCCGCCCCTCGGGTTGATCAGGTCTTGTTCAAGGTAGTTCCTCCTTTGGCCCGCGCTTCGCGCATGCGGTAGGAATCGCCGGCTGTGACCACGACATTCGCGTGGTGGAGCAGCCGGAAGCGCGCGGGTTCCGGGGATCTGGGAGCCTGATCGCGAGGAACCCGGCCGCCGATCGCTAATCGCGGGGAAAGCGGTGGTCGGGTTCACGGGAGCTGAGGCATGAAGATGGCTCCGTCGTTGCGGTCGTCTTCTCTGAACTGGAAGCAGTCGTCAGCATCCGCTGTTGTCCGGCCGTTTCCCGGATGCGTGGAGGATGGCGGTGACCAGCCGGGCGATGTTGCCGTCGTCGAGGCCGGCGACGGCGTCGCGCAGGTCGACGGGGATTTCGCCGGCAAGGCTGGACGACAGTTCGAGGATGCGCCGCTCCCCGCCGGAACAAGGTAGCTCGCCGGCGTGGAGGGCGGTGATCGCGGCGTCCCAGTCGATGTCGGCCATCGGGGTGGTGCCGTCGCTGATGCCGGTGCCGGTTGTGATGAAGCGGCTGGTGAAATCGTCGCGGCGCAGGAACGTCCCGTTGCCGGCGAGCAGGGCGACGCCGGCTTCAAGGGGTAGAGACCGGCGGCGCAGGCCTGGAGGGCGGCGGCGAGGTCGTCATCGGTCATGGGTCTCCTCGTGAACTATCGCGGCATCGTGGGACCGCGGTCGGGGTGGGCAGCCTGGACGTACTTCATCGCGGGTTTGGCGGTGAGGCCGAAGACGCGCATGAGGTGGACGGGGTCGGCGGTATGCCGGGCTTCGTCCAGGATCCGGTCCTGCCGGACCTGGGACGGGGTGAGGCCGAGCTCGCCGAAGATGGCGTCGAGGACGGTGGGGGCGATCGGCGGGCCGGCGGTGTCGACGGCAGTGTGCCTGGTGACCAGCAGGTGGGGGTTGCGGGTCAGGGGCCAGCAGCGGTGCCGTTCGCGGAGCCAGCCGGCCATGAGCGCGCGGGAGAGCTCGTCGAGGTAAACGGTGTGCGTTCCGGTAGGGCGCCGGACGGCAAGCTGGCCGCGGGACAGGTTGAGGTCCTCTTCTAGCAGCAGGAAAGTGGTCTCTTTCTTGCCGAGCGCGTGGATGGCGATCAGGGCGACGGTGACCTTGGCGATCGGGGTGCCGGCCCGGTCGATCAGCCCGCGGAGCAGGTCGGTCGGGATCGGGGCGGGCAGCCGGCGCATGACCGGCAGGGTGATCCCGCGGGCCGGGTCCCGGAAGATGATCTTCTCCTGCTTGAGTGCCCGGAACAGGCTGCGCAGGGCGGGAAGCAGGTTGTGCGCCCTGGCGCCCGGGTGCTGGCCGAGCGCGGCCTGGATGTCGTCGCGGGTGATCTCGCGCAGGCTGGTGATGTGCTGGCTCCAGCCGGCCAGGACGGGGTAGCAGCAGTTGAGGTAGCTGCGGACCGTGGAGTAGGGCAGTTCCTGGTGGGCGCGCCGGCCGTCGCCGCGCACGACTTTCACCCACTGGCGGACCTCGCCGGCGATGGGCTCGGGCAGGGACTGGATGTGCTGCTGGATGGTGCGCTCGACGGCGGTGCCCTGCCGGGCGGGGTCGGGGATGAGCATGCCGTGGTCATCGAGGAACTGCAGGACCCGCCGGACAGCGGTGCTGGGACGGGAGCTGAGTGCCCTGGCGTCGGCCTCGTGGACAGGGGCGTCGGCCCCTGTCCAGGCCAGCAGGATCCGCAGGGTCTTGGTCGCGTTATTGCGCGGCCCGTTGTCCATGCCGCAGGCCCTGGCATGCCGGTCGAGCTCGTCAACGAGGGCGCTGGCTGCGGGCGTCAGGGCGGGCAGCTGGTCCAGTTCGCCGGCGTTCAGGAAGCTCCAGTCCCGGCGGGCGTCGAACAGCACGCCCTGCGCGGGATCGACCAGGTGCGGCGAGACCGGCTGCGCCGGCCGCGGCCGGCGAGGCTGGGTCACCTGCCGGCAGGCAGCGATGCCGGCGGGGGCCTGCTTGTCCTTGCGGTTCGCGGGGAGTGTCAGCGACGATGCCCGGGGCAGGCGCACTCCGGTCAGGAGGAACCCGAGCTGGAGCGGTCGTCCCGGCTGCGGGCGCAGTAGCCAGCCGGGGTCTTCGTCGCGGATGCTCATCAGGCAGGGGCATAGCCCGTCGCGGCTGACGTGGGTCACGCGGCTGCAGTGCAGGCAGGCGGCCTGGCCGGGGAAGGCCCGGCGCCACTTGGAGCAGGCGGCGCAGCAGGTGCACTGAGTCAGCGGACCCCAGCCGAGGCAGACCGGGCACTGCCCGGCCGGCCATCTCCGGCTGCCTGCTGCTCCTGCCGGGCGCCGTCAGCGCCGGCGGGGGGCTCGGCCTCGAGCAGGTCCGCGACGGTGCAGCCCAGTGCGGCGCAGATCTTGTCCAGGTCATCGAGCCGGACGGAGATCGGCTTGCCGCTCCAGAGGGCGGCGACCTTGGACAGCGAGGGCGTGAACTCCACTTCCTCGAAGGCTTTCAGCAGGTCGGCAGGCCGCCAGATGTCGCGTCTGGCCGCGGCCCAGCGCAGGTTCCATTTCATCGCAGGTTCCCCTTGTCGGTCGTCAGTCGCTGCACTGCCCGGCCGGCGGCGGCCAGGCTGGCCGTCTCCGGGTCAGCATGGGCGGTTGCCAGGTAGGAAACCGTAGTGGTCGGCCGGTCGTGGCCGAGCAGCTTCTGCACCTCCCACAGCGACATGCCGCGCTCGTAGTTGTGGGTCGCCGCGGCGTGGCGGAGGAGGTGGGGGTGCAGGTGGGTGACCGGCCCGGTCAGGAACCTGCCGCCCGCGGACTGCAGGGCCTTCCGGAACGTCGGCGGCGTGACGGCGGTCCCCGGCGTCGGCACGTTCAGCGCGGACACGGCCTGCGGGATGCGCTCGGACGGGAACAGCGGCGCGTCTGGATGCTCCGGGTCGTCGCAGAAGCCGCCGCGGACGTCTTCGATCCACCACCACAGCAGTGCCCGTCCTTCCTCGAACATGTAGGCCTCCCGCTGGCGGGGGCCGGACCCGCGGGCGCCCTTGCCGTTGATCAGGAACCGGCCCCACTGACCGGACTCCCAGTGCAGGTCGCCGATCCTCACCCCGCACAGCTCGGCGGCACGGACGCCGGAAAGGTAGGTGAGCTTGCCCATCACGTAGTCGCGGCGGGCGATCGCCGGCTTGCGGGCGGCTTCCAGCGAGTCGCGCCAGCGGGCGAAGAACTCCCGCAGGGCCCGCTGGGAGGGCGGGACCCGCAGGCCGAAGTCGCCGCGATGCCGGGGCCGGTTGAACGGGTCGACCGGCGACTCGACCGCGAGGCCGTAGCGGCGGGAGATCTCGCCCGCGTACCGCTGCTCGAGGAAGGCGAAGTAGCCGTCGATCTGGTTCATCTTCCGCCGCACCGTGGCGCCCGACCGCTTGCCCTCCCCGGCGAAGTACTTGTCGACATGGCGGGGAGCCAGCCGCCACGGGGCCAGGCCGTAATGCTCGCAGACCTCGATGACCGGCTTGACCAGCCCGTCCAGCGTTGCCTGCGCCAGTCCGGCGGCGTCGCGGGCCCACTGGTACTCGGCGATGGTGTCCAGGAACAAGCCCTCCTCGTCGCCTTCGCTGAGATCGGCGGACTTGCGCCGCTGCAGCGTGACGATGTCGGCCAGGCCCGGCTCGACGGCCGCTGGCACCGGATCGTGCTGCTCGACGCCGGCACCGGGAGGTGGCACCACGGACAGCAGGCGACTACTGGAATCAGCCACGGAACGGGAGATTACGCGAGTATCTCCAGGAATCCTGGTTTAATTAGCGGATTTCGATTGGGTTGCTGCAGTCCGGATCAGGAAGCGCTGACCTGCTGACATGCGGGCGCCTGCTCCCGGCGGGACTGCGGGAACCCGCGCGTACTCCGGTTGTCCAGCAGGCTGACGGCGGTGGTGTGCTCGGGCAGGAACCGTCCCCACTGGTCGAAGGGCCAGTGGCTGGCGATGCCCAGGGCGCGGCGTTCGTAGGCGGCCGCGACCACGCGGAACAGCAGCTGCGCGCCGGTGTCGTCCAGCGGCGCGAACCCCACTTCATCGATCTATGCGGATGTCCGCATAGATCGATCTATGCCGACCCCGCGACTATGCCGAGGGTCTGTGCTGCCCGGCTCTGAACGGCCTGATGACCTGGGTGTTCTTCGTCATCTGACTGTTGCTGGTATCGGCATAGTCGCAGCCTTTGGTAGGGGGCACCGTGCTCCCGCGAGGGAGGCGAGCAGGCGATGTCGGGCACGAGGAGGAAGGCTGGCCGACTGGGGCCGCAGGTCGAGGGTTACCGGGCGTGGCTGGCGCAACGGGGCTACACGCCCCAGACGGTCCGGAACATGCTCAAGGATCTGGGTCAGGTCGGCGTGTGGATGTCCGCCGCCGGGCTGGAAGTAGATCAGCTCGATGAGGACGCGATGGTGACGTTCCTGGCTGCCCGGCAGGCGGCTGGCCGCCGAAGGGCACTGGGTCCGCGCGGCATGATCCCGCTGCTGACTTATCTGAGGGATGCCGGTGTCACCGCCGCGGCGCTGCCGCCGCGGGCACCTGCGGAGGCGCTGCTGGCTGAGTACCGGACCTGGCTGGTCCGGGAACGGGGGCTGGCACCGGCTACGGTGCTGCGTTATGAGAACACCGCACGGCGGTTCTTGCAGCAGCAGGCCATGGCGGGCGGTTCGCTGGAGCCGGCGGCCCTGACCGGGGCGGACGTCAACGAGTTCCTGCTCCGCGAATGCGGCCGTGTTTCCGCAGGGTCGGCAAAGGGACGCGTGGCTGAGCTTCGCGCGGTGCTGGGTTTCCTTTACCTGCGCGGGCTGACGCCGTTGCGGCTGGGGACGGCGGTGCCTCCGGTCGGTGGCTGGCGGCTGGCCGCGCTGCCGGCCACGATGACAGCCGCCGATGTCCAGTTGCTGCTGGATAGTTGCGACCGTGGCACCGGCGTCGGCGTCCGCGACCTGGCGATCATGACGCTGGTCGCGCGGCTGGGCCTGCGGTCCATCGAGGTCGCACGCATGGAACTGGGCGACGTCGACTGGCGGGCGGGCGAGTTGGTGGTCCGGGGGAAGGCACGCCGCCAGGACAGGCTCCCGCTGCCGGCCGAAGCCGGCGAGGCCATGGCGGCCTACCTGGCGCAGGGCCGGACTCCCGCAGGCACCCGGCGGCTGTTTCTTACCTGCAAGGCGCCGCGCGGACCCATCCGCGCGGACCTGGTCGGGGATGTCGTGGAGCGGGCGTGCCTGCGCGCGGGCCTGCCGCGGGTGGGACCGCACCGGCTGCGGCATGCGCTGGCAGCAGAACTGCTCCGCCACGGCGCCGGGCTGGTCGCGATCAGCCAGGTGCTTCGTCACCAGGACCTGGCCACCACAGCCCTGTATGCCAAGGTCGACCTGAACACGCTGCGGCACGTCGCACAGCCCTGGCCGGGAACAGCCCGGTGACCGCCCTGGAGAAGAACCTCGCCGACTACCTGCAGCTGCGGCATTCGCTAGGGCACCAGCTGGCGGAGGCCGGCTGGCTGCTGCCGGGCTTGGTGGCCTACCTGGACGCCTGCGGCTTGCCCACGGTCACGATCGAGGCGGCGCTGGCCTGGGCTCAGCAAGCCCCGGCGTCACCGCAGGGCCGGGTGAGCACTACCGGAGCACGGCGGATGACAGCCGCCCGCGGCTTCGCCCGCTACCTGTCCGGCATCGACCCCGGAACGCAAGTGCCGCCGCCGGGCCTGATGCCGCACCGGGCGCGCTGGCGCCAGCCGTTCATCTACACCACAGCCAACATCAGCGCGCTGCTGGAGGCGGCCCGCACCACGATCGCCTCGCCGCTGCGGGCGGCGACCTACCAGACCCTGATCGGCCTGCTCGCATCGAGCGGGCTGCGGATCGGCGAGGCCATCAAGCTCGACCGCAGTGACATCGACTGGGCGCAGGGCGTGCTGCTGATCCGCGAGTCGAAGTTCGGCAAGTCGCGCCTGGTCCCGCTGCATCCCACCAGCATGCAGGCGCTCGACTGCTATGCCCGGCTGCGCGACGAGCTCCAGCCCTATCCAGCCGAGCCGGCCTTCTTCAGCTCCCTCAAGCGAAAGCGCCTGCTCTACGCGGTCGTGCAGGAGACATTCCGGCAGCTCATCGATACCGCAGGGATCGGCGCCGCCGCGCCGTCACCGCCGCGGCTGCACGATTTGAGGCACTCGTTCGCGGTCGCCACCCTGCTTGGCTGGTACCGGGAGCAGGAGAACGTGGAATCAAGGATCCCGTCGCTGTCGACCTACCTGGGTCACCGCGAGCCGTCATCTACCTACTGGTACCTGTCGGCCGCCCCGGAACTGCTGGCGCTGGCCGCAGCGCGGCAGGACACTGCCTGGCTGGCGGCGCGGACATGACGCTGATCGCCCCCACGTTGCAGGCGTTCTTCACTGACCGGCTCCTCCAGCAACGTCAGGCCAGCCCGCAAACCATCACGGCCTACCGCGACACCCTGCGGCTGCTGCTCACCTTCGTGCACAAGCGGACCGGGAAGATGCCCGCGCGGCTCGACTGGGACGACCTGGATGCCGTCACGATCTCGGAGTTCCTGAATCACCTCGAAACCGAGCGGCATAACAGCACCAGGACCCGCAACGTGCGCCTGACAGCGATCCGGTCGCTGTTCTCCTACGCCGCCTTGCGCCACCCCGAGCACGCGATGCTCATCCAGCGCGTGCTGGCAATCCCGCCGAAACGGTTCGACAAGCGGATCGTGACGTTCCTGACCGCCGCCGAAGTCGACGCGCTGCTCGCCGCACCCGACCAGACCCGCTGGGAAGGCCGGCGAGACCGGGCACTGATGCTGCTGGCTGTCCAGGCCGGCCTTCGGGTCTCCGAACTCACCAGCCTGAACTGCAGCGACGTCACACTCGGAACCGGCGCCAGCGTCCACTGCGAAGGCAAAGGACGCAAGCAGCGTGCTGTCCCTCTGACCAGCCCAGTCGAGGCGATCTTGCGGCTATGGCTCAGGGAACGAGCCGGCCACCCCGACGACCCGCTGTTCCCGACCCGCACCGGACGACGGCTCAGCCGCGATGCCGTCGCACTGCGGGTCAGCACCCACGCCGCGGCTGCGGCGCAGCGATGCCCGTCGCTGCTAGGCAGGAAAATCCACCCGCACGTCCTGCGTCACAGCTGCGCCATGTCATTGCTGCAAGCCGGCGTCGACACCTCCGTGATCGCATTGTGGCTCGGTCATGCCGGCGTCCGGTCCACCGACGCCTACGTCCACGCCGACATCAGTATCAAGGAAAGGGCCCTGGCACTTACCACCCCCGCAAGCGCCAAACCCGGCCGTTACCGCCCCACCGACAAGATGCTCGCCTTCCTTGAGGGCCTGTAACTATGCCGATCACAGCAGCTAGCCGGCGCGCCCGAAGCCCGCCCTGATCAGGGCACGGGCCACGGGCCGCCGCCCGTGCCGGCATAGTCGCGGGGTCGGCATAGATCGATCAGGATGAGGTCGTTGCGCAGCAGGGTGTCGATGATGCGGCCGACGGAGTTGTCGGCCAGGCCCCGGTAGAGGGTCTCGGCGAGCTCGGCGGCGGTGAGGTAGCGGACCTTGTGCCCGGCCCGGACCGCGGCGACGCCGAGCGCGACCAGCAGGTGGCTCTTGCCTGTGCCGGCCGGCCCGACCAGGCACAAGTTCTCCCGGGCGCGGATCCATTCCAGCGAGGCCAGGTAGCCGACGGTGGCCGGCGGGACCGAGGAGGCGCTCAGGTCGAATTCGTCCAGGGTCTTGGTCACCGGGAACGCGGCGGCTTTGAGGCGGGTCCGGGCGTTGGAGGCGTCGCGGGCGCTGATCTCGGCCTCGACCAGGGTGCGCAGCAGCTCCTCGGGTGCCCACCGCTGGGTCTTCGCGGTGAGCAGGACCTCGGGGGCCAGCCGGCGCATCGCGGCCAGTTTCAGCCGCCGTAGCCCCTCGGTCAGGTCGGGGGCCAGCGGCGGCGCGGCCGCGGCGGTCATGACAGCCCGCCGATGGCGTAGTCGGCTAGCGGCCGGACCGGGACGGCGGGCAGCTCCAGGATCAGCGCGTCCCCGGCCGGCCGGGGGTCGGCGGTGCCGGGCCCGGCGGCCAGGATGGAGCGCACGTCGGCGGCGCGCCACCGGCCGAACGCGACCGCGCGGTCCAGCGCCGCGGCGAACGCGTCCTCGCCGTGGGCGGCGCGCAGCGTGTTCAGCTCGGCCAGCTCCGGTCCCAGCCGGGTGTGCCCGGCCGCGGCAGCGCCGGTGATGAACGCCCCGGCGGTCGGGCCGAGCGCGCAGAACGCCTTCTCCGCGGCCGTTTTCGGCCGGACCGCCCGCCGCGGCGCGGCCCGCGGCCCGCCGTAATGCTCATCGCGGACCGACGCCTCGCCGGGCGCGACCAGGACATGCTCGGCGACGACCTGCCCGGCGGCGGTCATGATGGCCAGCAGCCGCCCGTCATCGGTGCGCAGCCTGACACTGTCGCCGATCAGCCTGACGGGCACGGAGTAGCGGGCCGACCCGAACCGCACGCACGACAGCCGGTCCACCTTGCGGGTGACCTGCCGCCCGATGCTGGCCCGCAGCGACGGCAGCGGGGCGAGCAACTCCCGCTCGATCACCAGCCGCTCGGCCGGCACCGCGCAGATCTCGCTGTGCACCGCGCCGTTGACCTCGGCGCACCACGCCGCCGCCGCGGCGTTGCCGGCGGTCAGGTCCCCGAACGGCGCCTGCGGCACGATCAGGTCGGCCTTGGCATACCCGACCAGGTTCTCCACGATCCCCTTGGACCACATCGTCAACGACACCCGATCCAGATGATCGGTACCGGCGTGTCCGGGTAACCCACCTGTTCCATCCGCTGTTCGGTCAGGACTTCGAGTTCGTCGCGTACCGCCAGAACTGGGGC
>Ga0210390_10000272_pt1 | contig 57354 bp, 50 predicted proteins | sample IncBWH11OmetaG_FD_161050 | JGI IMG/M metagenome (GOLD analysis project Ga0210390, IMG submission 161050) | Forest soil microbial communities from Barre Woods Harvard Forest LTER site, Petersham, Massachusetts, United States - Inc-BW-H-11-O ... | reverse complement strand
TCATGAGCGCGTTTAGCACTCTGCAAGTTGACCGAATCGCGCTGCGACTACACTCAGTCCTGATAAACGCCTCGCCGGAAAAGTAAATTTGCCCTGGCGGGATGTTCGGCGAGGCGACTTGCCAGGAGTTTGCTACTTCGTTGGAATTGAAATGAGATAGGTTTAGGGAATGGATAACGCGAATATAGTGACTTGTTGCCCGGCTTGTGGCTTTGACTTGGGCTTCAGACCGTGGGATGGCGACTCTGCGTCGAATGAAATATGCCCTTGCTGTGGGATTCAGTTCGGCTATACGGATGCAGCCGGAGGTGACATAAAGCGACGGCAGCAACTCTATCGTGAGTGGCGAGAACGCTGGATCGGCCAAGGCATGCGATGGAAAAGCCTGCGGGAACGACCTGCTGGCTGGAATGCAGTTCGGCAATTGCGAAACATTGGCCTAGAAATAAAAACAAAAATCTGAGATTGCAGCCTTATGCCCTGTTAAGCGCCGTTGCCCGAGAACTGAGTCCTAGCCGTGAAGATGTCCAGTGACGCGATTGATCGGAAGTTAGCCCCGATCTCCTACGGATGAGATTCTGCGGCGAGCGGAAGCCGGTATACCTTGAGACTTTCTCCGTCGAGGAATGCGAGCGTTGACCCGTTCGGCGACAGAGCGAGGGGGAAATCTTGGTTTCTCGCCGAGTGGCTGACTTTCACGTCGCCGACGAAGCTACGGGTGGACAGGTCATAGACATGTATCCGCCGAACGTATTCCCAAGTTTGGTGGGGCTCAAGAATTTCCAACGTATTGCGAATTCCTGACCCTGTGAAAGCGAATCGATGTCCTTCCGCGGAGGGAGTGATTCGACTAAAGTATTCGTTAGTATGAGGTGTTATTGATTCTATGAGCGTGCCATCTGCAGGTCTGCCTTCCCGCCTGGATGGTGTTCCGGGGTCGGAGGATATGAAGGTGACAACTAGATGTTCAGAATCAGCGAACGCAAGTGCCGTTGGGGGAACGCCAAAAGTTTTTGAAAAGTTTTCAGATGGATGAGTGGGGTATCCCAGCGTGCTCAGGTCGATTACCCGAGCCGGTACCTCGGCGTTGGGAACCTGCGGGGCCATCTCCGCACTCCTGACCGTGAGCACCGACAGAAGGGCAACGGAAAGCAGTTTTAGCCGCGCCATAACCACCCTTTAACATCAATCGGCGGAACTCCTGATTGCAATTTTCACACCGTGTCCGGGAAGATAAGCGGGTTTTGAGGATGCGAGACTTCCGGTTTGGCCCGGGTAACTCACCCCTAATCCAAGCTGCCTTTACCATTCGCCTGTGGAGGGTCAACCCTCCATATTTCGTATCCGAACTCATCGAGAGTCCCGATTTAACGTTACCGGAATGTGAAGTCCTAGCCGCGAAGATGTGCGGTAACGAGCCAGGAGTGAGCGCCCGAAGGCACCATAGAATTAATCTTGCTCGGTTAACTGTGCAGCCTCCACGCGGGAATCAACGAGTCGTAGCGCAGCAGCGAACTCAGCAAGACATGGAGCAGGATGTAAATTGCCCAGGTCGAGACATACGCGATTGCCATTTTTCGCGGCTTCCTAAGCACGTACCAAAGAAGCAGAATATCCAACGGCACCGGCGCTGCGACGACGGCCCAGGGGGGAGCGCCCACGCTTTCTACGCTGTAGCCAAACAGGCAGACAAAACACCCAATGGCCAATGACGCGAACAGATAAATCTTCCGATCAGCGATAAAGAACCCCAACCCCCAACACAATGCGGTGAACAAAATTGCGATATCAAGCAGGATCGGCGCAGGGAGCGTGCGCAGCATGAAGTGACCCCTCAGAAAACAGGATTAGACAGGCTGACATTCTACTGCGGTTCCCAAGCAGCTTGTCGGTTCCCGGTAATCGCCGCCAAAACCGGACAAGTCCTTCATCTCAAACGCAGCCTTCTTTTCTCAATGCTTCGTCGGTTGGAATGGTGCCGTCTGCACGCCACGCAGCGAGATTGGTAAGATTCACCATTAGTTCGGTGTCGCCAGCCGAGTTCTTCACAGCTATCGCGGCTTCGTCTTCGAGTGTGAAAAATACTTCCTCTACTGTGTTCTTGGAGCCGTATCCGTCCAGGATCATCCCGAGAATCTTGGCCTCGCCGGGTATCAAATCTCTACGATGGATAGCCATCTCGCTCCGCGCCCCTACCTAGAATTATCACATTGCGCGTAACTCCCGACCGTCCTTTCGGAAACGTGATTTTGCCCTGGCGAGATGTCCGGTTGCGCGACTCACCGGGCGTCATCCCATAGCTTTCGCCAGTAGTTCCGCCATCGAGCCTTGACCTGCTCTTCTGTTTCGCCCCGATCATAAGCGGGAGAGATCAGTGGCAATGCGCGGTCCACACGAATCAAGACCACCGCTCGAATTTCACTGGTCAGTCCCATCTCCCGGTACATCTGGCACCCGCGCTGAAACACCTCGTCCGAGCGATGAACGATCCCCCGTCCTTTGAATCGGTATCCTTTGCGAACGAGAGGATCAACGACATTCACTTCCACGGAGGGGTTGTGCTCAATGTTCTGAACCGTTTGCGGTGACCGGATATCGGCGAACACCAGATGATCGTCGCCCCAAACCGCAGTTGTTCCTTTAGGCGAGAGATTCGGTGTTCCGTCAGGGCATACAGTTGCGATGTAGCCCAGTCGTTGTTCGCGCACAACGCGCTTCATGTCGTCAGTGAGAATGCCCATCGGATTCTCAACCAGCAACAAAGTGGACTGCAAGATTTAACCACAGCCCTTCCTTCAAGGTAAACGTGATGCGGTCGTTCTGCAAGATCACCACAAGGGGTCAGATGTACCGGATGCGACTGAGCGGCACTCAGGCCGATGCTGTGATATAAAACTCTTTCGCCGTGCGCTATTTGAATGTGCAATGCAGCATTTCCGAGATGAAAACTCTCTTCAATCCAACTGACCGCAACGAAATGCTACAACGACTGACCGGAGTGCGTCCCGAGAGTCAGCGCCGTTGGGGAAGTAAGTCCGCCCATCAAATGATTTGTCATCTGAGCGACTCGTTTCGGGCAGCATTAGGGGAAAAACAGGTGAGTCAGTCCACCACCCTCTTCAAACGCACGATTTATAAATGGGCGGCGTTATGGCCCCCGTTTCATTGGCCTCACGGAATCAAGACACAGCCTGAGATGGACCAGCACCGAGGAGGAACGTCACCTGCCGAGTTCGCGTCCGATTTGGAGAATCTTCGCATTCTTCTTGATCGCTTCTGTAGTTCGGAGGGCGAGTTCGCTCCTCACGCAACGCTCGGTCGGATGTCGAGGACCGAACGGATGCGACACGCCTACCTGCACATGGACCATCATCTGCGGCAGTTTGGGACCTAACGTGGATTCCCCCAAAATCCTCGTGGGAAGATGTCGGGGGCGCGAGTGATCGGGAGTTAGGAGGTATCGCTCACCACAATCATGGCGTCGAGGTTGTTCCCGGTCGCTTGCGGAAACGAGCATTCAGTCAAACCAGCACTGAACGACCGAGCACGGCTCCGATGAACATTAGGGCAAACAAACCAAGGATGGTCCAGGTGCTAGTGAGTTCATTGTTTGAATCAGCAAAAATCCGGCCATAAGCGATCACGGAAGTCATCGTACATAGAAAGGCACCGAGAACAAAAAGCATCAGGTTTGCGATACTGAAACGAAAGCTGTACGTTGCAAGTCGAACGGTGAGTCCCAAAACCGTGCGGAACAGCTGCGTAACGCTCCAGAGCATGTGGCGTTCGGCGCGCGCCTGGGGGTATGTGACACACGACATCTTTAATGGAATCGTGATGCCCGCTCCTAATCGTGCACAGCGGTTTTTCTTTTCAGCGGACGACGTACAGCGAATCATGACCGCTGCAAAGGAACCGCATCGAACGTTTTATGGGCTTCTGGCTGAAACAGGATTGCGGGTCGGTGAGTTGTGCGGCCTCACGGTGGACGATGTGGACTTGGAGCGTGGGTTTCTAGTCGTGCGGCAGAGTGCGTGGCGTGGAAAGCTGGGCATTCCAAAAACCCAAAACAGCGTTCGCGTCATCGACCTTTCCGAACAGTGTATCCAGCAGCTTCGCGGTCTTCTCCAGTCGTGGCGTCCGAACGAGCAGCGTTTACTTTTTGCAACTCGAAACGGCACACCTTGGGACGCCAACTTACAACGGAAACGCAGATTCCGTTCTCTTCTCAAGAAGCTGAATATCCCCGTGCCGAAAGGGAACGGGTTTCACGCTTTTCGTCACGCCAACGCAGCGCTCATGGACCGGCTAAGCGTTCCGATCAAGGTGCGTCAAGAGCGGCTAGGCCACAGCAATCCTGCTATCACTCTCGGCATCTACACGCACGTAGTCGGAGAAGATTCGAGAGTCGCGGCAGGTCAATTGGGTAGCATCGTTTGGGACCGTCTTCCGGGGATTCTGGCCCCCAACGGCCCCCAATCAAAAACGGCCTAGCGACGTTGCGATCGCTAAGCCGTTTGTCTTTCAGAAAGATAGCTGGTTGCGGGGGTTGGATTTGAATCAACGACCTCCGGGTTATGAGCACGTTAACTTACACCGGGCCCGCTGATTCTGTGCGATTTAGCGAGCATTTTACGAATCAGACCTCTTTCCCAAACCTTTCCCAATTCGTTCAGCTCGGCCATTGGTCTCTCCTCTGCGACTTCTTGTACCACACTTCGATTTCCGCGGTTCCGCCGGGCTAATTCCCAGTGGCCAAATTCTACCGCCCGCTGCCACACACGGCCCTATCCTACGGGTCCGAAGGCTCCAAGAGCCTTTGTGACCACTGCCATATGGCGGCTGGCACACAGGCTCGACCGGATCGAAAGACGACGTTGGTCCAAGAGGATTGCGCGTCGCGTTTATGATGTGCTGCAACCCACGCGCCCGAAGCCAACTGTTACGCAAACGGTACGCTACTGGGCAAGGCTACCGAAACTTCTTTGCCACTCTCAAGGTTCATGCTGCTCGAATGCCATGCTCACTCAATAATCCCTTTCCCATTTTCTTCAACGAGGCATCGAGTTCATTGGCCGTCACTGATGAGATTGTTCTGACTTGGTCCTCTTTGGCGAGAAAAATGTGCCCCTTATTAGTTTCCGGTATGTCGGGAAGAAATACCACACAGTTTCCGTCCCCGTCCTGCTCCACGATGTACCCCGGCTGCCAGTATTCCTGCCATCTGACCAACGCACTCGTATAGGGAAGTATCTTGACCTTGTGTTTTAGTTTCTCTTCGGCCATCTCCTTGTAGGTGTCATAGCCGGGAAGAAATTTTGACAAGCCTCTCTCCAGAGCGCGGCTCAAAGCACTCATAAAGCTGAAACGCACCAGTAAACCCGTAACAATCCAGATGGCGATCACCAGAAGCCCTGAGAACACGGTAGTGCCGCCGACGCCCAATATCGATTTCAAGCCAAACATCCCAGCGAGTCTCGTCCCCATGGAGGCGAGGGAAGTCCATGCCTTAGTAATAATGACGAACAACACGTACACCGGGAACAGGGCAAAAAAACCGGAGATGGCTACCTCACGGACGTGTGCGAGAAAAGTTTTCATACGTTTGTCCTTCGACTCCTTTTCCCACCCAGCGGAATTCTACGCCCATTCTAGCGAGATGGCCGTGCTAATTAATTGGATGGTTTCAGCGACAACCACCATGCAAGAACAATCAGAAAACATCCAACAATCGCCAGAGCCTTAGTCCAACAGCGCTGCAGAGAGTACACCGCGAGCAGCACACAGAGTCCATATATCACTGCCAATTGAAAACGCATCGAAGCCCTTGGGAAATCGAGATACGACGCGGCGATCGCCCACACTGCCACCGATGAGAAGCGGCCCCACGAAGGTTTCTGCAACAACCCCGGCGGCAACATCGTTTGGGAATTTACTTTCGTTAATGTCGCCATACATTTTGCCGAAGTCATAGTAGGCAACGGCATACACCTTCTTCCCTACGAACGGTGGCAGGGTGAAGATATCGCGCAGGTATCCGGCTCGAAACAGATAGAATTGATTTCCACCCACTTCGTTGCTGCCGTACGCAGACAACGTGGAGACCCCGCCCGGGAAGTACAACAGGATGCCCGATTCATTTCTGCCAAACGTCGTGCCGCCCGTTCCGATTAGAACAACCGACCCGGTCCGTGAGATAGGCTGAAAAAACTCAACGCGCGCATCCAAAGCGGGAATCGTTTCCGTGGCAGATGGATAGTGGTCAAACGCACGGAAATTAGTCTCCACTCTGTAGCCACTCTGAGGGATGACGGGGTCATCGGTGTGGTCCGTAATAAAACGCACGCGCCCGTAGCTTGCATGCCCGCTATTCGGTGACTTCGGCACGTGGCGCAACAAACCACCGCCTCATCGCGGTCATGGGCTTGTACAACTCGCCTGCGATGCCATAGGTGCCCAACGAGTCTCAATTCTGCGGTCCGGTCTGCGATCGCTGGACAGATTTATCTATCGCCTCGCTGTCGCTAATCCTAGATGATAGGGTCTGCTGACAACACTCTTATGCGTTGCATTTCCCCTCCTACTGGTTCTTCAACAAGTTGTCGAGCTGCTGTTGGTGATCGTTCCGGGAATTCCGCTGATGTTGTAAATGACCGATGACTATCACGATCCGCACTTGCCGAAGTAGCCGCGAAAACAGTGGCGGCGATAAAATTGAAAATGTCTGATTCCAGAAAAAGAGGATAAAATTCCCACTGCAAAGTCGTTCGTGAATCTATGTGAGATGAGATTGTCAAGGCGACTGTATTAGGCACGGAGTCCAGGCTCCCGTGGAAAATTCGATCCATCCCGATTTGGACACTTTCTCCCTCGTGAAAGGCGGACCGCTCTATCAGTCAATGGTGCGAATGCGCCTTGTAATTGGTGACTCCTATATCCGGATGGCAATTGTCTTCGTGGTCCTCACATGGTTACCACTCTTGATTTTATCTGTGTGGCAAGGATCAGCGGTAGGGACCGACGTCGAAATCCCATTTCTTCGCGATTATGCAGTGCACGCCCGTTTTTTGATTTCGCTGCCGATCCTAATACTGGCAGAAGGCTTCCTTGACTCCAAGCTTCGAAAAACGATTCGGGGGTTCACGACGCTTAATCTCATCACGCCGGAGGACATGCCTCGATTTAATTCGGCGATTCGAAATATCCATGTCTGGCGCGATTCGGCACTGGCCGAGGCCTTTATTGTGATAGTCGTTGTGATTCAATCTTATTTTGTGCTCAGCAAGCATGGATGGTTCTCGGCAACAATGTCGAGCTGGCATACCAAACCCGGCCTTGTGGGCGGCACGTTAACTACTGCTGGATGGTGGCTTGCAGCAAGCCTCTCGATACAAATATTCTTGCAGGCGAGGTGGTTGTGGAGGTGCTCATTTGGACCAAGTTCCTCTCACGAATCAACAAGCTCGACCTTCGATTAATCCCCACACATCCCGACCGAGCCGGAGGCCTCGCGTTTTTGGGCACGGGTCAAACACAGTTCGGATTGATCGCCTTTGCGGTCTCTGCAGCAGTCGCAGGAGTCGGCGCCAACTTGATCATTTTTGAGGGTGAAACATTGCCCATATTTGAACGAAATCTCGTTTTTTACATCCTCTTAGTGACGTCGGTATTCATAAGTCCGATGCTTCTCTTTATGAGCAGGCTTTACCGTGTCAAGAAGGAAGGACAACGGGAGTACAGTGCTCTCGCAATGGAGTATGTCCGCTCATTCGACTCAAAATGGTTGCGAGGCGGTGTGTCCCCGGCGGAAAGTCTCCTCGGCAGCCCAGATATCCAGAGTCTGGCCGACATGGTTAACAGCTTTAGCGCTATCCGCCAGATGATGATTGTCCCGCTCGGCCGCAAGAATTTGTTCACATTTCTAGTCGCTGCCGCGATGCCTTTTCTACCTCTTCTGTTATTGGTTCTACCAATACAGGATCTAATCAAAGGAGTGTGGAAGATGTTACTTTGATGCTAGCTGGATCGCTTGCGAGACCGCTCGAAAGTCCTCGGTGAGGAATACCGTCGACGATGATGTCGGGAGAATCCCCCCAGAATCGGCGTAAGCGACAAACGAATTTGAGACCTGCCGAGCCTTTTGAGGTGCTCGCATTGGGTTATCGGCAAAGTTTAGGTTCCAGATGAGAGACAAGCAACAGCAGTTGAGCAGCATCGAGTCCAAGAGACGGCGGATGAGCCGTCGGGGGTTTTGGATCGTCATTCTGGCAATTGTCTCTGCTGGCGTGGGGCTCGCGATCTTCAGAGTGGCGGGATGCGCCGGTAGCCATGAAACAGACGCGGCACAACCTTCCACGCCGACTCCCGCCTCCGTTGCGCCCACCTTTGCTTCGACAGTTGAAAACAGCGGGCGGCCTTCCGGTTCAACACCTGAAGGGATGATCTGGATTCCGGGCGGTGAGTTCTCGATGGGCGCGCAAGATCCGCCGAACATCAATGACAAAGTGGGCATGAACGCCACAAGAGATTCGCGACCGATTCATCGGGTATACGTCGATGGTTTCTGGATGGATAAAACGGACGTGACCAATCGTGAATTTGCCGAGTTTGTAAAAGCGACCGGCTACCTAACGGTTGCCGAGCGTACCCCGAAGGCGAATGACTTTCCCGATGCGCCACCCGAAAACTTAGTCGCAGGCTCGGTTGTCTTCCATCCAACGAGTCATGCCGTCCCACTGGACGATAATTATCAGTGGTGGACGTACGTTCACGGCGCGAACTGGCGTCACCCTGAAGGGCCGAAAAGCAGTCTGGACGGTCGGGAGGACTTTCCGGTCGTTCAGGTTGCGTACGAAGACGCGATCGCATTCGCGAAATGGGCCGGAAAGCGATTACCAACTGAAGCCGAGTGGGAGTTTGCAGCGCGCGGCGGACTTTCCGGAAAGCCATTCGTGTGGGGCGATCAATTTAGGCCGGGCGGCAAGTGGATGGCGAATACGTACCAGGGACATTTTCCGGTGAAAGATTCGGGAGCTGACGGCCACGTCGGAATATCTCAAGTCGGGCTGTATCCGCCGAACGGTTACGGGCTGTACGACATGGCAGGCGATGTTTGGCAGTGGGTGAGCGACTGGTATCGGCCAGACTACTATGAGCGCCTTGCAGCGACAAACAGCCTGGTACGCAACCCTCTTGGACCGACGTCGTCCTTCGATCCAGACGAACCCGATCAACCTAAGCGAGTAATGCGGGGCGGTTCGTTCTTATGCACTGATCAGTATTGCTCACGATACATGGTTGGAACGCGCGGAAAAGGTGAAGTAAGCACCGGGACAAACCACCTAGGATTTCGCTGCGTGGAAGGCGTTCCAGAACCCTAGGCGTACCGCTGTGTGCTCGTTCGAGGCATTCTGGTGATTCTACGATCTGGGCTTGTTCGACTTTGAATTGCGTTCAGCCTGTCGTTCTCGTTCACGACTGTAAGGTCGCTATCCAAGCCGGCCGGGAATTTGCGTCTGCCCGAAGCGGGAAGCATCAATCATCGGGCTTCGTCATTGTCGACTCGGGCTGAATGCTTTGGGAATGGATGTTCCTCTAATCACCGTTCGGATGCAATATGAAGCTGCTGCTAATCCAGATTCTCGGATTAGCGTTGCGCCGCAAATATTGTCTCCCGATCTAGTTTGGCCTGCCGAACCATGAATACTGCCAGCCGACTGCGACACTGTGATAATGGCCGCCCACTCGAACGATGTCGCCATAGTTATAGCTGAACTTCAATGATTGTTGTTTGTGCAGAGGTACGGACGCAGTGAAGCCTACTCTGGAATTTGCTATGAGTGTTCCCAACGTTTTGACTCCATTAAGATTGGTTGAGCCGCCATAGAAATAGTTTGCGTCGGCTGAAAGCCACAGCCGTGGTCTGATGTCGTAACTCAGATGCGCTTGAAACGCGCCGAGCGGATTTTGCAGTTGAGTGTTCTTTCCTGGGAAATACGCATTGTGCGAAAAATATTCGTGGTTTTCAGTGAAAAACCATACGCCGGCATAAGTATCAAGAACCCAGTGGCCCCAACGCCGCGACAAGCCGAGCTCCGGTTTGATGCCCCATCGATTCGTCCCAATGTTGGCAAGAACCATCGGGTCATATTGACCAGTCGGCGCCGTGATCGTGATACTCGTACCAACAAGTAATTTTTGTTTCCACGAAATGAAATCCGCCACGTCCATGGCTGGACCACCATGGAGATTAACGGAAAATCGGAGCCCTGAGTCAGCGAGTCCAGATCGGTAGACCTGGGTTGGAACGCTTTCAACCTCTGCCCGGAAATTCCCGACTGTGTACGGCAGCAACGCGGTCACGTTCGCGGACCTTCCGAAAAAGCTGAAGGTGTGGAAACAGCTGAAGATAAATCCATTCAACGTTCCAGTCGTATTGTTGATGGGAAGTGTAGGGTTTATTACGATGCCTCCTGTTTGGAACGAGTAGGTGAGAACCACAGCATTGGAATGAATCGGCGTAATGATATAGGCACGCGGGCTTAGATCTTGTGCTCGACACGAAACAGAAATAAACCATATCAACGTAATGCAGCTCGCGAGCAATCTCAGCGAAACAGGCAACGCAAAATAAATAAGCGGTTTGTGAAGCGCGGTAAACATGAGTTCCGAATTTCCGACGGCTGTGACTTGGCCGCAAAGGTCAGCAGCCAGCATTCTATTCAATTGCGCAAAATATATCTTGCCTTTGAAATGAAGGAGGCGTATAAGCCCGCTAGCAGGTTGTATGAGGATGCCAAGTCGAAGTATTTTCGCTGGGATGTTCGTTGCGGCGCTGGCCACCCTGCTGTTGTGTGTAGTTCTGAGCTCTGAGTTGCCTGAGCTTCTTTCCCTAACGGACAACACCGCGAACGACTTTACGATGAGTAGCGTAAAACCGTTGGTGTCACCCGTTCTCCATGAGGCCACAGACATACCGAAGACGGCGAACGATTTCAGAATTCCTGCGTTCGACTCGCTTTTTTCGCGCCTGAGCACATCCGAAAAGGCAGCGTTGGTTCCCTCGCTCCTCTTCATCTTGTACTCCGTCCTTCGCAACTAGCCCTACTGCTCTTAGTTCCGACATTTCACCGAACCGACTACTTCCTGAATAGGCGAGCAACAGCCCATTTGGGACTTGGATTTGGGCATCGGCATCCAGAGGGAGGATCCGATGAACTACAGGGATACGGCGGACGACACTAGCGTTGTCTTCAGCGCGGTGACGATTCGGCCCTAGTGTGTCTCCTTGACGAAGATTCCTTTTCCGGGCATGAGAAGTCGATGAATGACGGCATGCCCTGGGCAGCCATCCTGGGATGTGCTATTACTTACTTCTAATTGGTACATTCTGACAATATCCACCATGTACGGGTCAGAGTAACTTCTGCCGCAAGGGACGAGATACCGGCCAATCGACGGTGTTCAAGGTTGGGGAAGTCGCACCCGCACACGCCCGGGCAGCGATGCAGCGACGTGCGGGGGACCTCTAGGAGAATGTCATGAAGAGAATATTGTTTGGCCTGGGCTTAGCTCTCGCACTCGCTTTGCCTGCGCTCGCCCAGGACAAGGAGCAAGATCGCGTTGAAAATGCTGGGAAAGTAATGAAGGAGATACTCGACGCACCCGACAGCATTCCGCAAAGTGTGCTCGATAAAGCCGACTGTGTTGTCGTTTTGCCCTCGGTATTGAAGTTCGCGATCGGCATCGGCGGCAGCTATGGCCGTGGAGTCATGACTTGCCGCGGCGGTAAGACTTTCAAAGGCCGTTGGGGAGCCCCGACCATGATGGCGTTGGAGGGTGGCAGCTTCGGATTGCAATTGGGAGGACAGGCGACCGATTTTGTTCTGCTACTGATGAATTCCCGGGCCGCCTCGAGCATTTTATCAAGCAAGGTCAAGCTCGGTGGCGATGCTTCCGCTGCAGCAGGGCCCGTGGGACGAACAGCCTCGGCTGAAACCGACGTTGCGATGCGAGCCGAGATACTCTCTTATTCCCGCGCCCGAGGATTGTTTGCAGGAATATCTCTGGCAGGATCCACTTTGCGTGCTGACAACGGCGCGAACAAGAACCTGTACGGAAAAGACGTGAGCGCCCAGGCGATTGTGTTCAATCGCGCTGTCCCGTCGCCGGCGTCCGCAAAACTCTTGATTGCTACGCTTCAGAAAGCATCACCGATAAACAAATCGAGCAATTGAGTGGAATTCGTGTGGTCCCGACCAGGCATCCGAGCCCGCCAACACCGTGCAAGGGAGGTAGACATGCAAAGTCACTGGCGAACAGTTTTACTACTCATGGTGCTTTGCGTCTCGCCTGCCGTCGCACAGCAGGCTCAGCAAGAGGTTCCTGCTTCGGATACCGTTAGAAAAACCGTGACCGCCATCGGGTACCCGGCAGGAAAGACTATAGAAGTGGATCTTACGGGCACGGGACTGGTGGCAACGGGGAGCGGCCAAGCAAAGGTTAAAGCGGGGACTGGGGCAACAGGCTTGGAAACTCAATTTCAGGACATGGCGCAAGCCACAACACTTGGGACGGAGTTCTTGACATATGTGCTTTGGGCTGTCTCTCCGGACGGCCACAGCAACAACCTCGGAGAAATTATTATTAACAGGGATGGCAAGGGCAAACTCAACACGACAACCGCGTTCCAGACATTTTCTCTCTTCGTGACAGCGGAACCTTACTTTGCCGTTCGCTTCCCAAGCGAAATGGTTGTTCTCCAGAATGAGCTTAAGAAAAACACCAAGGCGAGAATCTTCCCCGTGAACGACTACCCGCTCATGAGACGTAGTGAGTACCAGAAAATGGGAAACCCCTTGGCTTTGACGCTAGATCTCAAGAACGTTCCACTGAATATGTATGAAGCCCGTAATGCAGTGGAAATTGCTCAATCGCGTGGGGCTGACAAATACGCGCCGGAAATCTTCTCCAAGACGAAAGGAAGCCTACAAATGGCGGAGAATTCACTCGCTCAGAAAGCTGACGAGAAGGTAGTCATTTCGTACGCCCGCCAAACGGTCCAATTTGCAGAAGACGCACGCCGCCTTACCGAACAGCGCAGAGAAGAGGAGCGAATCGCGAACGAGAAGGCGGCTGCCGCAGCAGCTGCCAAGGCGGAAGCGGAATCTAAGGCCAATCTAGAGGCCCAACGCCAAGCTGAGCTCACCGCCGCCAAGCAAGCGCAGATGAAGGCCGAAGCCGATGCGGCTGCCGTGAAAGCGAAGGCGGAGCAAGATGCCTTAAAGGCCAAAGAAGCGGCAGCATTTGCCGATGCGGAACGAAGCCGTAAAGCCGCTGAAGCTCTCCGTGCCCAACTCCTCGAGCAATTCAATCGCGTCCTGGAGACTCGCGACACGCCTCGCGGATTGGTCGTCAACATGGGAGATGTGCTCTTTGCGACCGGGAAATACGATCTGCGGCCAGAAGCTCAGATCGTACTCGCGAAGCTGTCGGGCATCATTCTCTCTCACCCGGGTTTGAATCTTGCGGTGGAAGGGTACACCGATAGCGTGGGCAGCGATGATTTTAATCTGCAGCTATCGCAACAGCGCGCCGATACCGTGCGCGATTATTTGGTCAGCCAAGGATTGCCTGATAACACCGTGACAGCGACAGGGTTCGGCAAGTCCGACCCGGTGGCTGACAACGCCACTCCAACTGGGCGCCAACAAAATCGCCGCGTTGAGATTGTTGTTTCTGGCGAAATCATCGGCGTAAAGATCGGCAAGTAACCCAACAGGAGGTAAACATGTATCGAATTCGATGTGCGGTTGTGTTGGTCTCCCTCTGCATGCTACCCGTGTGTTCGTCCGCACAGGACAAATCCGGGACGAAATCGAAATCGACAGAAACCAAGGATATAGATCCTCTGGCGCTAGACGTACTGAAGGCGGCGACACAGCCCATTGAGCAGGCTCAGACCTTCTCGTTCAAAGCGTTGATAAGCGAGGAGCAACTCGCGACAAATGGGCAAGTCGTGACGTTCTTCCACACGACAGAAATCAGGGTGCAGCGCCCGGACAAGGTTCATTTGATCTTTCAGGGGCGTGGTGAGCGGGTCGATTTTTACGGCACCAGCGGCTTAATCACAATGTACTCGCCGGCCACGAAGCTCTACGCGACAATGCCCGCAAAAGCTACGATCGATGACAATCTCGCCGACATCACCGCAAAGGGGATCGATATGCCCGTTGGTCCTTTCCTCAGTAGCCGTCTGTACGAGTTAGCGTCAAAGAACCTGATTACAGGGTATGTCATCGGACGCGTGAAAATTTACGACCAAGAAGTGCATCAGTTGGCTTTTGCCGCACCGGATGTGGACTGGCAGCTGTGGGTTACCGGTGGTGAATCGCCACGCATCGTGCGCGCCGAGTCCGTGAACAAAAAACTGGAAGGTAAGCCTAGAACAATTGTGCAGTTTCTGGATTGGGACTTAAGTCCGAGCATCCCGACCGACGAATTCACTTTTACCAAGCCTGCTGATGCTCACCAGATTGAGATGCTGATGCCGACAGGAGGCAAGTGAAATGAAACCTTACGTGGCTTTAGCGCTCTGTACCTGCTTAATTCCTTCGAGCGCCATGGCGCAAGTTGGACGGCGCGGCGGTGGACAGCGAGTGAATGTGCAAAACCGTTCGGCGAATGTAAACCGCAATTCCAACAGGAATACCAATGTCAACCGCAATGTGAATGTAAATCAAAACGTTAATGTGAATCGAAATGTAAACGTGGATGTGCATGGCGGTTGTTACAACTGCGGCTACTATCATGACAATGGCTGGAACTGGGGCTCCTTCGCGGCGGGCGCCGCAGTGGGAGCGGTCACCACAGCTGCCGTTGCTTCGGCCGCACACTCATCTTCCAATACAACTGTAGTTGTCCAAGCTCCGGTAGGTTCGGTGATATCCGCGCTGCCTGGTGGGTGCGAGACAGTGGCCGCTGGCGGAGCCGTGATCTACCACTGTAGCAGCGTCTACTACCGTCCCTATTACCAGGGTACGCAGCTCGTCTATCAGGTGGTTACGTACCCATAGCGCGAAGACATCCGCTTAACTTCGAAACTGAAATCCTGGGTCCGGTCGACGCACGCGATGCGCCTTAAGAAGGAGAAGTGATTATGAAACACCAGTTGAATACATTGGGTCTTTGGGCGTTTGCGTCGATCGGTGCTCTGGTTCTGGCGGCGTCACCGCTCTCAATGAATGCGCAGGATAAGAAACCCAATTTCGTCGTGATCATGACGGACGACGTCGGATGGGGCGATCTCGGTTCCTACGGGGGTGGGATCATGCGAGGCGCTCCCACGCCAAACCTTGACCGCATGGCCGCCGAGGGCATGCGATTCGTGAACTACTACGGCCAGGCCAGTTGCACGGCAGGCCGAGCGTCGTTCATCACGGGGAGGATACCGATTCGCACGTCGCTCTCATCGGTCTTGGCACCCGGCGATCCGAACGGGCTTACCGCGGAGACTCCAACCATCGCCGAAGCCTTAAAGAAGGCCGGTTATTCGACCGTGCAGCTTGGGAAGTGGCATCTCGGTGATAAAGCACAGAACTTTCCCACAGCCCATGGCTTCGATGAGATGTACGACATGCTGCCCTACTACGCAGGAGTCTATGCGTACGAGAATCCAGCCCTACATCCCAACTTTCCCCGGGGCGATCGAGAGTTCATGGACATGTGGACCAAGGTTAATTTGGCGGAGTGGGAGTCGAAGGCGGGCGAGAAGCCCCACGTCATCAAAGATCATTTCAACTATGACGATCTGGCGACGGCCGATGACGGCATGCGCGCCAAGGCAGTCGACTACATCAACGCTCACGCCAAGAGCGACAAGCCGTTTTTCATGTACCTTAATTTTGAAAAGGTTCACAACCCCAATAACCCGTCACCGCGCTGGAAGGGGAAATCTCCTGGCGGCGGCAACTACCTGGATGCACTGATGGAGATGGACGACAACAGCGGACAAATCGTCCAGGCAATCCGAGATGCCGGTATCGCTGAGAATACGTTAGTCGTTTGGACCACGGACAATGGTGCTTGGATCGACGCTTGGCCGGACGCTGGCTACACCCCGTTCCGTGGTGAAAAAGGTACGGTCTTCGAAGGTGGATTTCGCGTTCCTGCCATCGCCTGGTGGCCGGGCCACATTAAACCGGGTTCCGTGAATATCGATATGTTTTCTCACATGGACTGGTGGCCAACTGTTGCCGCTTTGATTGGTCAACAGCCGCCGCCTCACGATTGGGTGAACAACAACGGGAAGCCGATCATATTCGACGGAATCGACCTGAGCGATTCGCTTCTCGGAAAGGGCCCAGGCAAGCGCGATTCCATGATTTATTTTGCCGCGCAGTCGTTTGGTGCGATACGAGTGAAAAACTTCAAGGGTTTGCTGACTGCCAAGGACACGTGGCTAGGTCCGACCAAATCCATGAAAGCATTCTCGATCTACGATCTATGGTGGGATCCAGGTGAGCAGTACGACATGGCGTTCAATGGAGCGGCTCCTACCGGCGGAAACCAGACCTCCCCTGGCCGCTACAGCGGTTCTGATAACGGGTGGATCGGCGTCTTACTTCTTCCGCCGGTGGTCACGTTCTTCGCGGAACTTAAGACCCATCCCAACGTCCCGTACGTACCCTCGGGCGAGGGAATCACGGAAATTATCCCGAACGAATACCGATAGATGAAGCCTCTGGGGTCAGCGCGTATGTGGTGAGACCGTCGCTTAGGAATCGTGAGGGCACATGGCGGGTGCAAAAATGACTTTCAAGAAGCGAGATCGCACGCGCAAAGCTCCTACCCGCTATTTGACTCCGTGTTGTTTGGCGCTTGTGTTCCTTTTGGCCCCGTTCCCGAGCAAAGCACAATATAAGGGCGATGACATTCCGGGTTTTCTTGGGCTGGAGAACGGAACTCAAGCGCCGCCCGGTCTCTACGTAGGCAGTGCGGCGTGGGTGTATCCCACGGATACGATAAAGGACAACAACGGCAATAGTGTCAAGCTGCCAGGAAGTTTGACGTCAACTGCGGAAGTAATCCTTGTGAGTGTGGTGACGAACTATAAGCTCTTTGGAGGTAATGTCGGTGCTAGCGCTGGCTTCCCATTCATAAAAAACCGGATACAGCTGAATTCGCTCGATGTGAATACCGGTTTCGCCTATACCGACATGAGTCTGGGCGCCTCGCTCGGATGGCACTTTAGATGCGCAGATGTCACCGCGGGCTACAATCTCTACATTCCTACCGGAAAATTCACGGAGGGCGGCAACGACAATACCGGCCTCGGCATGTGGGGCAACGAACTGACCATCGGCAGCACGGTCTATCTTGATCAGAAGAAGCTATGGAACGCGGCGGGTACCTTCGCGCTGGAATTCCACACGGACAAGAGTGGCACGAATATTCAACCCGGTGACTTGGGGACAGTCAGTTGGGGCGTAGGAAGAACGTTTTACAAGAAATCCGGTGGCCCCATCCCCATCATCATGAATCTTGGGGTTGCGGGCTACGCTCAATTTAAAGTTACCGGCGATAGCGGTTCCGACATTCCTCCTGTATTGCTCGGCTTTAAGGATCGCGTGTTCGCGCTCGGCCCGGAATTCAACATCTACATTCCGAAGCCTCGGCTGACGTTCCTGGTTCGATACGAGCCCGAATTTGGCGCGCGCGTTCGTACTCAGGGTCAGACAGTTGTCGTCAGCGTCGCGTGGGTGGCGAAGTCCCTTGTGAAGCAGCAGCCGTGATTTTTCGGAAAGGGCGCGGAGTTGAATCAGTGACGTCATTGGGTGCCTTCGATCGGCAAAGAGACTCGCAGCAATGAGAAATTCGCTCAGCTCAATCGTTGCACTCTCAATCGTCGGAGTCGTGGGTTTGTTCCCGAACCAGGGAAAACAAAAGGAACAGAACCCGCAAACCAGGTCGCCCTTCTCTACTGCCGAAACGGACCGCCTGCTGGATTGCCGCGCCGTCGAAGCTGTCATCTGGGGCATGCCGGTTGTCAATTACGACCTCATGTACCAAGCGGCGGTACGCGCCAAGGGCGGCTTCAACCAAGTGATCTACTGGTCGCACCTGCCGGACTGGAAGATCCAGACGCTAACCCCGAACCCCGATGCGATCTACCTCACGCCCTTCATCAATACGAAGGACGCAGGCCCAATGGTATTGGAGATTCCGCCTGCGGACGAGGGCTCGATCACCGGTACGGCGATGGATGTCTGGCAGGCGGCCCTTGAGGATCTCGGACCGGCTGGGGTGGATGGGGGCAAAGGAGGCAAATACCTGATCCTGCCGCCCGGTTACAAAGGCCAGCTGCCAGCCGGCTACATTCCTCTGCAATCCGACAGTTACGAGGGTTACGCTCTTCTGCGCTCGATTCCCAAAAGCGGCAGCGAGGCCGACGTTGCCAAAGCAGTCGCCTATGGCAAGCGCGTCAAGCTCTATCCGCTCTCACAAGCAGCCAATCCACCCCCGACGACTTTTGTCGACGTAGTCGACCTCGTTTACGACAGCACCATAACGTACGACCTGAGGTTTTTTGACTCGCTCAACCGCGTCGTACAGGCAGAGCCGTGGCTCGAACGGGATAAAGCTATGATCGATCCGCTCAAATCGATCGGCATCGAGAAAGGCAAGCCTTTTGATCCCGACGCGAGGACTCAAGACATACTTAACGCCGCCGCCCGCGAAGCCCACAAGTGGCTCGCGGCCCGATACGAGGCATCCTTTTCTTCATCGCCCTACTATGAAGGCAGCCACTGGGCGCGGCCAGGATCGCGCGAATTGCTCGAGGGCCAGGCGACATTTTTCGCCAAGCCAGATGTTTACCCCATTGACGTTCGAGGCGTCACTTTCTCCTACGCCTATTTCACTCCCAAGCATCTGGGCACTGGTTCGTCTTATCTGCTGACTATTGCGGACAAGGACGGAAGGTTCCTCGATGGCGCCGCGAATTATCGTCTCACGGTGCCGGCGAATGTGCCGGTGACACAGTATTGGTCCGCTACGGCTTACGACCGCGCCAGTCATGCGCCCATACGGAATGCGCGATGGCCGAGCCGCTCGTCACAGACGCCGGGACTCGAGAAGAATTCCGACGGGTCTGTGAGTATCTATTTCGGGCCCAAGCCTCCTATCGGCAACGAGACGAACTGGGTTCCCACGAACGCTGATGGAGGTTTTGAAGTTCTATTCCGCTTTTACGGTCCCGAGAAACCCCTATTCGATAAGGCGTGGAAGTTACCCGACATCGAGAAGGTGAGCGAAACAGCTGCGACAATGAAAGAATCTCGCGGCTGGATCGGCACCGAAACCATCAAGACCCGATTCGGCGACTTCGAATTCAAGAATGGCTACCCGACCGCGGAGGCCGCCAACAGGCTCTACGAGTTACGAACGTTCGACCGTGCGGTCGAATCGTATCTGCACTTCGTCACACTCATATCGATGTTCTACATGCAAAAGGGTCTGAACGACTTCGGGCTCAACGCGGCGAACAAGTTCCTGATCTACGAAACGCTGATGGATTCACAGAGCCTATTTCTCACGCCGAATACCGAAAGCGTCTACGGAATGCAGTTCCTCGACCTGCAACGCGACGGCCCGACGATCGTCGAAGTGCCCCCGGGACTGCTCGGCGGATTCAGCACGATGTGGCAGCAGTCTCTGATCGGCGTCGGCCCGACAGGCGTAGACAAAGGCAAGGGCGGAAAAGTTCTGTTGTTGCCGCCGGATTACAAAGCCGAGGCACCTGCGGGTTATTTCACCGCCAAGTCTCCGACGTACGGCCTGTGGTTCGGGGTGCGGGCGTTCCTCGTGAACGGAAAGACCGACGAAGCGGTAGCTTTGTTGAAGACGATAAAAATCTACCCGCTGGCCCGGAGCGGTGATCCTCAAGCGATGGTCTTTCTGAACGGCTCAGGCAAGGCGATCAATACGATTTTTCCGGATACCTACGAATATTTTGAGAGCCTCGCAGCGCTCGTTGAAAAGGAACCGGCGGAGATAATCCCGGCCTCGGATCGCTTCCTGCTTGCGTCGATCGGGATCGAGAAAGGCAAGCCGTTTACGCCAGACGCGAAGACAAAGCAGTTGCTTGCAGAAGCTGCTCGTGCTGGGGCTGCCGTGGCGCGAGCGAACACGTTCGCGTCGCGAGATTCAATGGCGCGTGTCTATCCTGACCGGCGCTGGGAATGGGCGTTTGTCGGGGGTAGCGCAACGTGGGATGCGCAAGGTTACGTCAACGTGGATAATCGCGCTGCATGGAACTACGCCGCCACCGGCAACTCACCGGCAATGGTGCAAAGAAACGTCGGCTCGGGTTCGCAATACCTTATGGCGACGCGTGATGCCAGCGGAGCGTTCCTCGATGGCGGCAAAAATTATCAGTTTCATTTGCCCCCTGATGTACCTGTCAAGCTTTTCTGGTCGGTAGTCGTCTACGACGCTCTGAGCCGCTCCGAATTGCACAACGGCCAGCAATTTCCCAGCGTCAGTCAGTACACCGGGCCCATCGCCAACACCGACGGCTCGGTGGACATTTACTTCGGCTCGCAAGCGCCTGAAGGAAAAGAAAAAAACTGGATCAAGACCATTCCGGGCAAAGGCTGGTTCCTGTATTTGCGGTTCTACAGCCCGACGGAAGCATTTTTCAACCAGACATGGAAGCCGGACGACATCGTTGAGATGAAGTGAGGCGCTGGTTCGACTGAAAGAAAGTCTGGTAGAGCGCGCAGGCATGGTACGAATCCATCTTACTTGTATTGCTTGGGCAACGATCCTGCTGGGGATAGCCTTGGCCTGGGAGGATGCGTATGCCAAGGCCGCCACCGATCAAACCGCCGGCAAGAAGCCCAACATCGTCTTCATCCTTGTTGACAACCTGGGATACGGAGAACTAGGAGTTTACGGAGGCGGCATTCTCCGTGGCGCTCCCACGCCGCGGATCGATAAGCTTGCCGGTGAAGGCACGCGGCTTCTGAACTTCAACGTCGAGGCGCAGTGCACACCCTCCCGATCAGCGCTGATGACGGGCCGATTCTCGATACGCTCTGGCACCTACGCAGTTCCCATCGGGGGGGTGGCAGACGGTTTGACATTGTGGGAAATCACGATCGCGGAGTTGCTTTCGGGCCAGGGTTACGCGACTGGCATATGGGGCAAATGGCACCTTGGCAGCGCCGAAGAGCGATTTCCCACGCACCAAGGTTTCGACGAGTGGTATGGCATCCCGCGCACATACGACGAGGCGTTCTGGCCATCACTGAACGAAGCGAAGGGGTTGTGGCCTTCGATAGGTAACAAGCAAGGCTGGAATTCGAATATAGCTCCGCCCGAACCCATCTACGAGGCGCGAAAGGGTGAAAAAGCGCGGCAAGTGGGAGAGTTGAATCTGGATACCCGCCGAACCATAGAAGCCGAGATCACGGACCGCGCTGTGGACTTCGTCAAGCGCAACGCAAGCGCTGGGAAGCCATTCTTTGCATATGTCTCCTCGTCCATGGTTCACATGCCGACATTGCCCAATCCAGAGTTTGTCGGAAAAACCGGCAACGGTGATTGGGCCGATTGCCTGGCAGAGTTGGACTTTCGGACCGGACAAATTCTCGATGCCATCAAGGACGCTGGCATTGAGGACAACACCATAGTGATATTCGCCAGTGATAACGGTCCCGAGGCAACCGATCCGTGGGAAGGAGACAGCGGACCTTGGCGTGGCACCTATTTCACGGCAATGGAGGCGTCGCTTCGCGCCCCTTTCATCATCCGCTGGCCTGGCAAAGTACCAGCGGGTCGCGTCAGCAATGAGATCGTTCACATCGTCGATATGTATCCGACCCTTGCACGCGTGGGAGGAGCAAAGGTCCCCGACGATCGACCGATCGATGGTGTTGACCAGTTGGACTTTTTTCTCGGAAATCAAGAAAACTCAAATCGCGAAGGGTTTCCAGCCTATGTCGCTGACCGATTGTACGCAATCAAATGGCGGAATTGGAAGATGCACATGATCTGGCAAGTAAATATGTATGACCCGCCTCAGACACTTCCACTGCCCAAGATTATCAACCTTCTGACTGACCTAAAGGAAGAGCGCGACGTAGGCGCGGAGAGCTCATGGGTTGGAGTGCCGATGACGAAAATCATCATCGATTTGGAGCGGAGCCTGAAGAAATACCCGCCGATCAAGGCCGGTACGCCAGATCCATACGTCCCGCCCAAGTAGGCATTCGACGCGATTCTGGTGGTGGTTGGGTTCTCGAGAGTTTATCGACAGCAGTTCAAAGAAGGAGGGCGCCGTGAGCAAGATTCGAATCGGCAAGATAACCCTTCTTATAGTGTCAATAATGCTCGTTGGCACGGGTAAGGTTGCGGCGCAATCGCAGACGCCGGCGCCGCCACCTGCTACTACTGTGCCACCACCACCGCCGGCGCAATCGCTACCGCGGCCGGACTTTCGCTATAAGGGACAAGTTGGCCGAACGTATCAGGACTCCGACCCGCCTACCTTTCCTCAAATTGTGCGCCCACCCGCGGGCGCGCCTAACGTCCTGCTGATTCTCCTCGATGACGTGGGCTACGGGCAATTCAGTGTTTTCGGAGGCGGTGTGCCATCGCCAAACATGGAGAAGCTTGCCGCACAAGGCTTGCGCTACACCCGCTTCCACACAACCGCTTTGTGTTCCCCAACGCGTGCGGCGCTGATCACGGGCCGCGACCACCATGTGGCCGCAACGGGAGTTATCACGGAGCTGGCGACAGGTTACGACGGCTACACAGGAATTATCCCCAAGAGCGCCGGAACGGTGGCTGAAATCCTGAAGCAGAACGGTTATGCGACGGCGTGGATCGGCAAGAATCACAACACGCCGGCGTGGGAGACGAGCGAAGTCGGGCCATTCGACCACTGGCCAAGTGGCCTTGGTTTCGACTATTTCTACGGCTTTAACTCCGGCGACACGAGCCAGTTTGAGCCGATTCTCTTCGAGAATCACAACCGGGTGCCTCGCTCGACCGATCCGAACTATCACATATCCCACGACCTGGCGGACCATGCGATCGCCTGGATGCAACGAGAGAAGGAAATCGACCCTGCTCGGCCCTTCTTTCTGTACGTTGCGCCCTCGGCGACACATGCTCCCCACATGGTACCAAAGGAATGGATTGACAAATTCAAAGGCCAGTTCGACATGGGCTGGGATAGATATCGCGAAATGACGCTGGAGCGGCAGAAGAAGCTCGGAGTGGTACCCCCGGACGCCAAGCTTACGCCACGCCCCGAGAGTCTGCCAGCCTGGGACTCTTTAAACGCGGATCAAAAGCGCCTCTATGCACGCATGATGGAGATCTTCGCAGGCTTCGGTGCGCAGATTGACTATGAGATCGGGCGCGTACTCGACGCCGTGGCCGTGCTTCCCGACGCCGACAACACACTCATCATTTATATCGTCGGCGACAACGGCGCCTCTGCGGAGGGTGGTCTCGACGGTGAGACGAACGAGAATGCATCTTTCAATGGCGTGCTTGAGACGTGGCAAAGCAATCTGAAGCACATCGACGAACTGGGTGGCCCGAAATATTACAACCACTTCCCAGCGGGATGGGCGTGGGCTATGGACACCCCGTTGCAGTGGACGAAGCAAGTTGCGTCGCACTTCGGCGGCACTCGAAACCCCTTGATTATGTCCTGGCCGGCGAAGATCACGGACAAAGGCGGCGTGCGCACTCAATTCCACCATGTGATGGACATCATGCCCACCATCCTTGAGGCCGCGAACATTCAGGCTCCCGACGTGCTGAATGGAATACCGCAAAAGCCTATCGAAGGCGTCAGCATGGTCTATACGTTTAACGACGCTAAGGCTCCCGATCGCCGAAAAATGCAGATATTTGAGCTGGTGGCCAACCGCGGCATGTATCAGGACGGTTGGATGGCTTCGTCATTGGCTTTCATCCCGTGGGAACCAGTTCGAACAGGTTACGATCCGGACAAGGCGAAGTGGGAGCTCTACCACATCGACCAGGATTTCTCCCAGGCCGATGACCTTGCGGCGAAAAATCCAGACATGCTCAAGGCGTTAGTTGATCTGTGGTGGGCCGAAGCGGCACGCGAAAACATTCTGCCGTTGGACTGGCGTGCTATTGAGCGGTTGTCGGACCAGCTTACTGGAAGGCCAAGTCTTACCGTGGGCCGCAAGATCTTTGTGTATGACACCCCGCTAGTTGCTCTGCCCGAAGGCTCAGCGCCTGATCTCAAGAACAAGTCATTCACGATCACAGCCGAAGCGGAAATTCCGGCAGATGCCGATGGCATGATCTTCACGCAGGGCGGAATCACGGCCGGCTGGGGTTTCTACCTGCAGAAAGGGAAGCTCGTCGGCATGCATAACTATATCGGCCTAGAACGTTACCGGGTTGTGTCAACCGAGAGCGTGCCAACTGGAAAAGTCATCCTGACGTTCGACTTCAAGTACGACGGCGGCGGAATGGGCAAGGGTGGCACGATCACTTTGCTCGCGAATGGAAGAAAGATCGGCGAGGGTCGCGTGGTGAAAACCACGGGCTACAAATATTCACTTTACGAGGGGCAAGACATCGGCGAGGACAGCGGTTCACCGGTTGATTTTACGTACACACCCCCGTTTCCGTTCACGGGGCAGTTGCACAAAGTTACCGTCGAGCTGAAATGAACCGTGAATCTCCGTTGATGTTCTAGATCACGGTCGTAGCTGATCGTAAGGCATTGAGGAAGGGAAAAACGCTTCAAGACTGGAAGAAAGGAAGGTGCATCATGCCCAGCGCAAATCAATCGGAAAACGAAAGGCTGCACCAGTCCTCGCAAGGACTCGCCCCGTGGAAGAAATGGGGGCCGTATCTGAGCGAGCGTCAGTGGGGAACGGTTCGAGAGGACTATAGCGCCGACGGTTCTGCATGGGATTATTTCTCGCACGACCAAGCCCGTTCCCGCGCGTACCACTGGGGCGAGGACGGTCTCGCCGGAATCTCAGATGACAAGCAAAAACTGTGTTTTGCAATCGCCTTATGGAATGGCGCAGACCCCATATTGAAGGAGCGGCTGTTTGGTCTCACCAACAGCGAAGGGAATCACGGCGAGGACGTAAAGGAGTATTACTTTTATCTGGACTGCTCTCCCACCCATTCTTACATGAAGTACCTTTACAAGTATCCGCAGCGTGCCTACCCCTATGTCGAGTTGATCGCAACGAACAAGAATCGCTCGCGCTTGGAAATGGAGTACGAACTGCTCGACACGGGCGTCTTTAATGATGACCGGTATTTTGACGTCTTCGTGGAGTATGCGAAGCGCGGGCCCGAGGACATTCTCATCGAAATCACGGCCTGGAATCGTGGTCCCGAGGCGGCATCGCTCGACATTCTTCCTACCCTTTGGTTTCGTAATACATGGAGCTGGTGGCCGACTGAGTTGAAGCCCAGGCTGACAGTGATGAAGTCCGACGCGGGCGTTGTTTCCGTTTTGGCGCGCCACTCTGAACTTGGTGACCACTATTTGGTCATGGATCGCGAGGTGCCACTGCTCTTTACAGACAACGAAACGAATACGCAGCGACTCTGGAATCGCCCGAACGCAGCGCCTTTTGTAAAAGATGGGATCAACGACTATGTGGTCCATGACCGGAGGGATGCGGTAAATCCACAGCTCACTGGTACGAAATGCTCGGCGCTGTATCACCTCACGATTGATCCCGGGAAAAGTGGTTCGGTCCGTCTGCGACTGACGGATGATAGCAAGGCTGCAATGTCCACGAAATCACACGAACGCTCCCAGTTTTTCGAAAGTGATTTCCCGCAGGCTATGACTCAGCGCCGGCAGGAGTGCGATGAATTCTATGCCAGTGTTACGCCCGCGGCCCTCGATGAAGATCACAAAAATGTGATGCGCCAGGCTCTCGCGGGCATGCTTTGGAGCAAGCAATATTATTTTTTTGACCTGCAATTCTGGCTGCGAGAGCATAATGCCGACCCGACGACGGGTGGGAAAAACACTGCGGCACGGAACCAGCAGTGGGTCCATATGTTAAACGACGATGTGATTTCCATGCCTGATAAGTGGGAGTACCCGTGGTACGCGGCATGGGACCTCGCATTTCACACCATCGCCTTTGCCATTCTAGACATCGAATTTGCCAAACGTCAGCTCGAAATCATATTCGACGGCCTCTATCTCCATCCGAACGGCCAGATTCCCGCGTACGAATGGAATTTTGGAGATGTGAATCCGCCGGTCCACGCTTTCGCAGCTCTCTATCTCTACAACATGGAACGCGAGCAAACGGGCCACGGCGATGTGGGGTTCCTAAAGCGTTCGTTCGACAAACTCGTGTTCAATTTCTCCTGGTGGGTGAACCGCAAGGATCCGTCCGGCAAGAATGTTTTTGAAGGTGGTTTTCTCGGACTGGATAACATTGGCGTCTTTGACCGAAGCGCAAAACTGCCTGAGGGCGGCAACCTGGAGCAAGCTGACGGGACCGCGTGGATGGCGCTCTTCTGTCAAAACATGATGGAGATCGCGCTCGAACTGGCTCGCTACGACAAAGCGTACTGTGACGTCGCACTGAAGTTCTGCGAGCACTACCTCTGGGTCGCCAGTGCCATGGATCGCATTGGTGACAATGATGAGTCTCTCTGGGATGAATCGGATGGGTTTTTCTATGATGTCCTTCGCCTCGCCGACGGCCGCGGGATGCGCATGAAGGTGCGCTCGTTGGTCGGCCTCCTACCCTTCTGCGCGACGACAGTTATTTATCCGGACGTCCTTGAGAAATTTCCCGAGTTCACCAGTCGCATCAGACGATTTCTCGAACGCAATCCTCGCCTTGTTGCCAATGTGGCTCCGCCCGAGGCCGGTTACAAAGGTCGTGCCATTATGTCGGCGCTAAATCAAGGCAAGCTCCGCCGCATTCTCCACCATATGCTGGATGAATCCGAATTCTTCGGTCCTTACGGTATTCGATCAATTTCCAGGTTCCACAAGGACCATCCTTTCGTCTTTCATGAACAGGGACGTGAATTTAGCGTCAGCTACCAGCCCGCAGAGTCAGAAACAGCCCTCTTTGGCGGAAATTCCAACTGGCGCGGACCCGTTTGGTTTCCCATGAATTTCCTCATACTTCGAGGATTCATGCACTTTTACTTGTATTACGGGGACGATTTTAAGGTCGAGTGTCCTACCGGTTCTGGCAAGATGCTGACCCTCTACGAAGTATGTGCGGAGCTGAGCCGCAGGTTGTGCTCAACTTTCCTGAAAGATCCCGCTAACAACGGCCGCCGCCCTGTGTACGGTGGTCAAGAGAAATTCCAAACCGATCCGCATTGGCGGGACCTCATTCTATTCTACGAATATTTCCAAGGCGACAATGGCGCTGGCATTGGGGCGAGTCACCAGACCGGCTGGACGGGACTTGTGGCAAGACTCATTGGTCTTTCCGTCGGGATAGACTCAAAACGACTTTTGAATTTCGAACACAAGCCAGTGTTAACCGAGACTTCCTCACCGCCGGCGAGCGCCGCCACAGCGGGTTAGCGTACGTCGAGACGAGTATCTCGTGCGGGACGGAAGAATACCTACGAAATCACCTGTCCGGCGTGAACATGTGAGACCTCAGGCACGAGGAGGACACCATGAATGCGAAAAGGCTTTGCATTGCAACTGTAATTGTTCTCCTCACCTCCTCTATGGGAAGTGCGCAAGAAGTATTGCCTAAGCCAGAGGAGGGTTTTAAGGATGCAAAGATCGGACGCACATACAAAGACTCAACGCCGGGGACTATCGCCCTCACCAAGGCTCCCAGGGGTGCGCCCAACGTGTTGATCATTCTGATCGATGACGCGGGTTTCGGACAATGGGGCACGTTTGGGGGACAAGTCCCCACACCAAATCTCGACCGCCTGGCGAAGATGGGTCTGCGCTACACGCGCTTCCACACCACAGCTCTGTGCTCGCCGACCCGCGCGGCTCTGCTCACGGGGCGCAATCACCATTCAGCCGGAACTGGGGTCATTACGGAGATCGGTGACGGCTACCCGGGATACAGCGGGCAAATTCCAAAGAGTGCGGCGATGTTCGCCGAAGTGTTGCGCCAGGGCGGGTACAGCACCGCATTTATCGGGAAGAATCACAACATCGCCGACTGGGAAACGAGCATCTCCGGCCCATACGACCGGTGGCCGAACTTGCAAGGATTCGATTACTTCTATGGGTTCATCGGCGGAGAGATGGACCAGTGGCAGCCAATCCTGTACAGGGACACCGTGCCTGTGGCGATGGAGATCCCTAAGGGGCAGGAGGGCCACTACACGCTGAACGATTCGCTTGCCGACGACACCATACGGTACATTCGCCTAGAGAAGTCGACCACGCCCGACCGGCCTTTCTTCATCTACTACGCCCCCGGCGCAACTCACGCTCCGCACCATGTACCGAAGGAGTGGATCGACAAGTTCAAGGGCCAGTTCAACCAGGGCTGGGACAAATACCGCGAAGAGACTTATCAGCGGCAGCTTAAGCTAGGTGTCATTCCGCTCGATACGAAACTGACTCCGCGCCCTCCCGAGATTCCCGCGTGGAACTCGCTCTCGCCGGACGAACAGCGCGTAGCCGAGCGCCTGATGGAGATCTTCGCCGCGTACACCGCGCAGACAGATTATGAAGTGGGACGCGTGCTTGACGCGCTCGAGGAGATCGGTCAGATGCACAACACTCTCACTTTCTGGGAGATCGGCGACAACGGCGCGTCTATGGAGGGAACCCTTAGTGGGTGCTTCAACGAACTTGCGACGCTGCAAGGGGTCTCGGAAGACGCATCCTTTCTGATCCAGCACATCGACGAGTTAGGCAGCGCCAAGGCTTCCAACCACATTCCCGTAGGTTGGGCCTGGGCCGTGAACACGCCTTTTCAGTGGGGCAAGCAGGTCGCTTCGCACTTCGGCGGCACGCGCAATCCTCTCGTCATTGCGTGGCCAGACCGCATCAAGGACGCGGGCGGAATACGCACACAATTCCATCATGTGATTGACATCGCCCCCACCATTCTGGAGGCGGCGCATCTCCCACAGCCGGTTGAAGTGAACGGCGTGAAGCAGAAGCCGATCGAGGGCGTCAGCATGATCTACAGCTTCGACGACCCCAAAGCCGCGAGCCCGCGCCACATCCAGTACTTCGAGATGTTCGGAAATCGAGCGCTCTATAAGGACGGCTGGATCGCTACGGCACGTCACGGGCGGCTTCCTTGGGTGACGGCAGGTGGCAGCACAGGAGATTTCGATCACGACAAATGGGAACTCTACAACCTTGCGGATGACTTCAGCGAATCGAACGATCTCTCCGCCAAATATCTGGAGAAATTGAAAGAGCTGCAGGATGATTTCTGGATCGAGGCGAAGAAGTATGACGTTCTTCCCCTGGACGACCGTTTCGCTGAGCGCGGAGACCCACGTCTACGCCCGAGCCTGATCGCTGGGCGAACCGCCTTCATCTACTATCCCGGAGCGAACAGGATTCCGGAACCCTCGGCCGCCGATACCAAGAACGCGTCGCACACTATCACGGCCAGCATTGAAGTGCCGCAGGGCGGGGCCGACGGAGTGCTTGTGGCCGAGGGCGGTGCCGCAGGAGGGTACAGTCTGTACATCAAAAATGGAACGCCCGTGTACGAGTACAACTACTTTGCGCACGAGCGATACAAAGTCACGAGTTCTGAGGTGCTCTCACCCGGCCCCGCTGTGATTCGCGTTGACTTCAAATACGATGGCGGCATCGGCAAAGGAGGCACCGCGACTCTTTTCATCAATGACAAAAAGGTCGGTGAAGGCCGCGTCGAAAAGACTTGTCCTTCACGCTTCGGAGCCGAAAGCTTCGATGTCGGCATGGACAACGGCTCCCCAGTGAGCGAGGCCTATGAACCGCCGTTCGCTTATGCGGGCACGATCAAGAACGTGGAAATCAAGATCCAGGATCGAACCCTGAGTGCGAGCGACCAGCAAGCGGTCCGCGATATGGAACGAGCGGCATCGCTGACAATCGAATGACCTTCATTACAAACGGCTGGATCAAGCTTTTTCGGAAGATTGGTGGATGGACAAATAGGAGATGACATATGCGATTGAATCTAGTCTGTTGTTTCGCGCTTCTCGCGTTTCCTTCAGTTAGCCGAGCACAAACCCCTGAAGGGATTCCCGTTATCAAGATTGTCCACGACGAAAGCTCGATCAAATTCGGGGTGAAGGCGTCGGTCGCCATCGAGGGTGTTTTCGACAAATGGGATGCGACACTAACGTACACGTCTCCGAAAGTAGAGTCGGGAGTTCTCGACGTAAAGATTGCGGCCGCGAGCGTCAACACGGGAAGCGGAATGAAGGACGGCAAGCTGAAAGGTAAAGACTTCTTTAACGTCAAGGAAGATCCGTTCATCACGTTTCACTCCACCAAGGTCGTGCAGACAGGCCCCAACACGTTTGACATACAGGGGGCATTTACGATTCGCGGAGTGTCCAGGCCCGAAACGCTGACTCTAACGCTTTCTGGTAAGGGGACAGGTCAAGGGGAAGTTACAGGGACAATGGCCTTCGACCGCAAGGATTACGGAATGAATAGCGGTATTCCTTTCATTAAAATCGCCGATCGCGTCGAGGTGAATGTTCACCTTGTGGGTAAGCGAGTGAGCGGCCCTCCATTGGTTTTTCAACAATAAAATGGCCGTCATCTTTGATACTGAGCCACGCCTTTGCCTACGGCGGTATTCGTTGGTCGGGGTGTCAAAATGTCCAACCCAAGCCAGCGCTCAAGCCGGTCGCGTTCTTCTGTGCGCTTAGAGGTGGACGGCTGTCAAAGTTGTCCCAAAACGACAAATTCCAATAGAAATTGTTGGACAGCTTCACGCTAAACGTGTCACTCGTCGTGAATCGAACGCGGCCAAAATCAGACACTCCTGGAAAGACCAACGTTTGTGATTGCAGAGTGTAACGACTGAAATGAAATAGTTGATACTGGGCGCCGAGCAGCAATTCAGCATTTTTCTGGATTGGCTGCACCATTCCGTGTTGATAACTCGCTTGCGAGTAATCGACGCCAATCAACCAGCGGAGCGCGTTTTGGTTGGTGCGGACGAGGTATCGGCCATATCCAGCGCCCAGCGTCGTGCGCAACTGCAGATCCTGTTGTGAACTGTGCAGAAAATCGGACAATCCAAGAAGGTATGAATCTCGGTTGAGAAATCGTTCCCCAAATAACTGCGTCTCCAGAAGGTTGGTCGTCGTGCCGCCAGTTTGGCCGCTGTAGGACGCAGTGTACGAAGCCCCAGCCGCCCAGTGCGAAGCAACGTACTGCGCGTTTGCGTCCGTGCTGAGCGAAGATGAATTATTGCCGCTCGTGAAGTTATATCCGAAATCGATGCTTCCCGTCAGTTGCCTCCCAAAAGTCCGTTTCTGAGGTTCGATCTGCACAACATCTGTGGATGATGCAGGCACATCGCCCCCCGGCGCGTGCACCTTGAAATCGTTGTTCGGCGCCGCTTCGGCTTCCACTTTTGAAATCGTTCCGGTTAGCCTTTTTCCCCCGCTCAAAGTAATCTGATAGGTCGCCGTGCTTTCCACTTTTTGAACTTGCGACCAGTCGACACCTACGGAGCCAGAGAAGTAATCCGTCTTAATGTATAGCACCCCCTGCTCTAAACTTTTTACTTCGCCGGTGAGCCGGTCACCGTTCTTCATCGTTACGACGTCTCCGCGTAGCTTTTTCGCATCCGCGCTTGAGTAAATGGCGGAGGCAGAAATTAAACAAACGCCGAATTTAAAAATGAAAAGTCTTGCGAGATCGCAGCGGTTCATGGGGCTCTCCAAATCAGAGACGGGCGGGTGGGTCTGCCTCCACAAGCGGAGCCATGGCGGATGTCGCGATATTACAACAGAACCGCGTCAGTTTAAGGCGTTAGAAGCTTCATCTGCTGGTTTGAAAATTCTGCAGAGATACTACAATACTGCTGTTTCCTCCGCGGCCCGGTGCTGCAGTTGTTGTGTTGTTGCTCCACCCTTGGAGGGTCGTGTCACTTCATCGACTCGGTGTTGCCCACAACACTATCCGGCTACAACTCCGGGTTTGTTTTGAGTGGCGTTTTGCTTTTGCCCGAATATGGTGAATAACTGGCGCCGTGGTCCAAAACCTGTACCCGGCGGACCACCTCGGACGGCCAGTTTCACCTCAGTGGAATCAGCGGTTTGCGAACCTAGAGGAGTTACCCCTTTTGAACCACCTAATCTTGGACCGTAGACTCCAAAACCATTGACCAGGACGTTTAATCCGACTCATTCTGCCACCGTGCGAGCTACGCCTTGGCCACAGTGGGAACGGTGTGACGGAGAACTACACGCACACCTTCACCAAAGATGAGCGAGACGCGGCGGAAGAACTCGGGAAGTTGTTTGGAACCGAATGGCCGACAAGTCGGGAGGAAAAGCTGATTTCTTTCCCAAATCTTTCCCGAAAACAACAAGAGCTTCCCGACCCGAATCAGGAAGCCCTTGTAAATCACAATAAGTTTGGTTGCGGGGGTTGGATTTGAACCAACGACCTCCGGGTTATGAGCCCGACGAGCTACCAGGCTGCTCCACCCCGCGCATAAATACTACGCGACTTGCCGCTCTTCTGCAACCGCACCTCCGTCAGGTCAGCAGTTTCGGAAGTTCGGCAGAAGGAAGGTTTGGATAGCGGTCTTGCTGCGTGTGATTGACTGGGATAAGCGCGTTCTGCGATCACGCGCTATTTTCACAGCTCCAATTTCGCTGTCTGCCGATACCGGTGCGACCTACGGCGCGCGGCGCGGAAGGATTCAGGGGCAAAGCGACTCTGCCATCAACTCCTCTCAACTGGAATCGGTGACGACAGACACAGACAGACCGAGTTGAAGAAGACGGAGTAAATCGATGGCGGTGCGCACCGGATGCCAGCCGCGATGCAAGTAGCGCAGTCGATAGAGCCGCTCCAGAGTGAGGCTCAAACAGATCAGCAACCAGACCAGGAGCAAGCTGCGCTTGTGGTGATGGCGGATCTGCTCCAGTCCATAGCGGTTCTTGGCATCATTGAAGCCTTGGTTTTCTATCTGCCAGCGGCTTTTGGCCATGGCGTAGAGGCAACGGCGGCTCGTGCGACGCGAGGAAAGATTGGTGAGCCAGTAGGCCTCGACGATCTCACCGTCGGGATGGTGCTGACGATAACGGATCACCGACAGCTTGAATTGCGACTGCCCTTGGTGAAGCAGGAATCGACGAGCCATGCTCTTTCGGTATTGTTCAACAGATGGACGCTTAGCCAGCTTTAGTTGTTTGAGGATGATTTTCGTCCCATGCTGAGATTTCCGCACCTGATCCGGCTCCAAATACTCGAGGACTGGTATCTCGGCATCCTCGGTGCTTACATACTCTTTGCTTCGAAGTTGGCTGATATCCAACTGGAATACAGTTTTCTCTCCGGTTTGCTTGCTGACAGTCTCAATCTTGACAACGGTTGCGATTCCGAATCCAGCAAACTTGCCTATCCCCTTTCTTCCCAAAATCGGCCTGTGTTTTTCGACAGAATACTCGTCTGCATTGTCTCCCCGCCGGCACCAGCCGACGTTGAGGTATCGGCCCTGACATTCTTCAAAGGTCATCCCGATGCCGTCATCTGCTATCACGATCTCTGCCACCTGGCCAAGACTCCCCGGCAGGACAACCGAAACGTGTTCGGCATCTGCGTCCCATGCGTTAGCCACCAACTCAGCCATCGCTGCGACTGGACTCTGATACATCTGGATTCCCAGGTGGTCCAGTACGCGCCATGAAATTTGAGTAAGAGCTTTTTTTTCGGTTTATCCGTTGGCACCACCTGCTCCTTCTTTCCTTGGTGCAACATCTCTTCCGTGCTGGATTCTAGCTCTACGCAAGCGCCAGAGTTCCACATTTGTGAGAATATCTGCTGCCGACACTTGCCCTTATCGCAGACTAGGAGTCGACGAATGGCGAACCTGAGCCAGCGCGTCATCTCGATTGCGCCAACTTTTGTGCCCACCCAACAGACAGATGGGCACATTTGCGCACAGCCAGCCACATGCCAGAATCACGACTAAGTTGTTTTGTTTCAGCAGGAATGTTGGAAATAAGGCGGTTGTTTTCGGTAGCGCGCCGACCTTGACCGAAGGAGCGCCTCCTTCGTGAGAAGGCGCTGTTGAACTACTGGAGGTCGTCAGTTCAAATCGGGCCTCGCCAAATTAATCGTATTTTCATTTCAAGAAGTTCCCGATACCCCGCAACCATCGGAATTCATTCCTGCGATGTCGAGCCCGTGCTGCAATTAAGTCCGCTACACAATACCTCAAATAAGTTGTAGTATTGTGCTGTGCAAAAAGAGCGGAAAGAAGCCGCCAAGCGGCTTTACGAGATGGCGGAAGGCCAGCACGGTTTCTTCACGACCAAGCAGGCAAAGGCTGCGGGGTTCGCGGAGAATACTCACCCGTACCACGTTCAGGCGGGAAACTGGATTCGGGAGCATCGCGGGATCTATCGGCTGGCCAGCTTTCCGCGAGGCGACCGCCCTGACCTAATGCTTTGGTCGCTCTGGTCCAGGAATCGTGGAGAGGCTGGGCAGGGAGTCTACAGCCATCAAACTGCTCTGAGCCTTTACGACCTTTCCGATGTAATGCCTGCGAAGCTGCACATGACCGTCCCGAAAAACTTCCGGCGAAACAGCGAAATCCCCCGCGTGCTCGTTCTGCATTTCGCTGATCTCCCCCAGAGCGACATTGGAGCTGTTCATGGAGTCCGCGTAACCAAGCCCATGCGAACGATTCTTGATCTGCTCGAACATGGAGAGGTGCCGCTTGCGAGTCTTCGACAAGCGCTACGCGAGGGGCTGCGGCGAGGGCTGATTCGCAGGAGCGAAATTGCGGACGCTAGGAAACGTTTCACGGGAGACAAACAACTGCGAACCTTCTTTCAGAAGGTAGCCGCCTAGTGGAATCCAAGAGATACGCGACCGCCGCAGCTTTTCGAAGGGCACTGGAGGACAGGCTTAAAGATATTGCCGGGAAGCAAGGCGTTGACTTGCAGCGTTGCGGCGTCAGGTTGCCTTTGACCGGCTCTTGGCACGACTGTTTCAGGTAGCGCAACCACTCGCGCTACCTTGGGTACTGAAAGGTGGGTATGCGATGGAGTTGCGGATCAAGGCCGCGCGCACGACGAAAGATATTGACCTAAGCATGCGGAGTATCTTCAGTTCTGGCGACAAACGACAAGAAGAATCTGGCTGTGCTGGAGAAGCTACAAGAGGCTGCTGGATTCAACAGTAACGACTTCTTTGCTTACACGATAGGAGAGCCGATTGCTGACCTAGATGCCGCCCCTTACGGTGGCGCAAGATTCCCTGTCGAGGCTCGTCTTGATGGCCGCATATTCGTGGGATTTCATTTGGACGTAGGAATAGGCGATGCTGTGATGGAGCCACTCGAAGTCATCGAAGGCCGCGACTGGCTGGGGTTTGCCGGGATTGCGAGCCCGTCGTTGTACATGATCTCTCGTGAACAACAGTTCGCCGAAAAACTTCACGCTTACACCCTGCCGCGACAGGGCGCAGCAAATACCCGCGTTAGAGACCTAGTGGACATGGTTCTGTTGATCCATTCCGGCACCTTGTCCAAGCTGAAGGTTGCTGAAGCGATCCGTGTCACGTTTGATCGCCGAGGAACTCACACTGTGCAAAACGTGGTGCGGCAGCCGCCCTCTGATTGGCAGAGACCGTACGGCGCGCTTGCTCGCGAGTGCAATCTATCAGGTCAAGTAGAAGATGCGTTCGCTAACCTGCGAGAGTTCATGGAATCAATCTTTGGCAGTTAGCATCTGTTGCATCCTCGGCGCGGGCTACTCGCACGTTGCTGGCGCGCCTCTGACAAGAGATCTGTTCGCTACGCACGATGTGGCGGTTCTTCCGAAGCTGCGAGACGCAGGTTCCAGACGGTTTGGGATCATTACGACGCGTGGTTAGCTGAAAATCCGTCCCGCAACCCAGAGGAGTATTTGGCAGATCTGCTTAAGTACGGGCGGGCGGCGTCTTGGACCGTGAACGAAAGATATGTGTTAGGCGGCAGCGATCTGGTGGAAACTCTCGCGATTGAAACCCGAGGATCGACTTTCTCGTTTCCAGATTCTCCTGTCCCGACTCGTGTCATTCCACCGTTTAAGTGGGCCGTCGAGCTGCTGGGAGCCACCCTTGCATCCCCGTTGCACACTGATACAACGGTAACGAATTTCCGCTATGGAGCACGCGTCCGGGTCTTTGGACGTGGCTCAAGGGGTGACGTAAGATCGATTAGTAGATCACCTGTTCTTTCAGGATCAAGGATTGCGTAGTGGTGCCGATGTTGGACAACGGTGGCGAGAAACCTCCCAGTAACCCCTACCTTACTACTATTCCGCGGCGCTGAAGTAATCATTTGCTCGCTCGCAGTTTTGGACGATGGTTTGAGCGCGAAAGAAACGAAATGCGCTCATGCAGTTTCTCAAACCTTGGCTCTTAGAAAGAGTTGCGCTATTCCAACTTATTTCGACTCGTGGGCGAGCGCAATTGTTCCATTTTTGCTGGGGCGGCGAGATATTTCTTCGAGATTCATCTTTTTTGTTTGTCGACGGGAATTTTTTCCTGCTCAGCCTGGTCTAGGAACTCTAAGGCACGGTCCTTGACGGAAGTTGCTGTCTATCGGTGAGATCCGTTCCACAGATTGTTACGAACATCAGGCCGGAGGGCTGGAGTGGGAATCACCTTTCGAAATCAGACCATCAGATTTATTGCGTTCGCATCCATTGGTTTCGCGCTAATAGGCGCGTTCTGCCCTGCTTTGTCGGCAGGCCAGTCTTCGTCCGCATCGGCGGTAGACCCCCAGGCGGCATTTAGCCCGCTCGTTTTCGAGGTTTCCTACTACAAACTTGTTAACCCGGATCTCGCACAGTTGAGTGATGCAGAGGCCAAAACCAACTGGCTCAACCATGGCATCGTCGAAGGACGCAGAGCACACCCGCTTTTCTGGACCAAGCAGTATCTCGCCTTTTTTCCGGACCTGCAGGCCGCATTCGGCGCTACGAACTTCCCCGCGGCTCTCGAACACTACGTGACCAACGGGCACAGAGAGGGTCGCGCGGGAGTTCTGGCTCTGACGCCAAATGTCTTCAACCTGAAGTTCTACAAGGAAGTAAATAAAAACCTCGCGGCCTTATCCGATACCGATGCGGAAATCAATTGGATCGAGCACGGCATTGCCGAGAACCTCCACGCCCATCCACGTTTCTATGCGCTGGATTATTTATTTCTGAATTTTGACAAAACGCTGCTATTTGGCCCGCGCAACAGCCTCGCGGCCATTGATGACTATGCTCTCACCGGGTTCGACCAGGGCCGCATCGGAATTTTCTCGCTGGCGCCGCAGGTCTTCGATCCCGCTTACTACACGAGCCGTCATCCTGAGCGGCATTTCGCATCCCCTGATGCCGCGATTACTTTTTGGCTGCAGACCGGACTGCCAAAAGGGGAAAAGGGGTCGAACATTTTTTCTCCGAGTGAATATTTGGAACAGTATCCGGACTTGGCCAAGGCCTTCGGCAGCACTGGTTTTGTCGACGCGCTTCGTCATTACATGCAGTTCGGCCGCAGCGAGGGGCGCAAAGGACTGTTCGCTATCGCGCAGTCCTATTTGGCACGGATCCCAACTTCCGCGGGCGTCGCAACTACTGCGGCAGACCGCGTGGAGACGTTTACATCCGTCACCGGACAGTCCATCAGCGTGACGATCAAAGCGCCGGCGCCGGCGTCAAACACCGTTTACACCATGCGTCCGATCAATTCGGGAGAGCTCCCGGACACCTATTTTCCACTCGCGGTCGCGAATGCAACGGCGGTCGGAGCCGGAACACTGAAAATTCCGAAAGGTGTTTACGATTTCAAGGGCACAAACACGAACGCGCACTGGACGATCAACAACATGACGGACATGACCATCGACGGCCAGGGCTCGACCCTCAATTTCAGCAAGCCCGAGTTTGGCATCAACATGAATGGCATCACCCGAGTCGTCTTCAAGAACTTCACCCTGGACTGGCCCAAGTTAAAGATTGCAGCATTGGGAACGATCATTCCGGGGCCTAACGGGCAGAATCAGCTGCAAATCGAATCCGCCTTCCCAGACAATGGTTCCAAGTTCATCGAAGGCCTTACTCCCTGGGATGAAATTCATAACACTTGGGGAAGGCAAAGCTCCACGGAAGCTTTCTTTGACGCGTCATCCGCTCCCACTTTTGAAGGCAATCAAATTTACTCATCGCCGGCTCTTTCCGTGTTCACCCCGGGCATGGTCCTCCTGGTCCGCTACTTCTCAGGCGAAGGAGATGCCATGGGCATCGGTGGTGCGCAGGATTTCGCGCTCGAAAATGTCACCGTGCATTCGGCCCCGGGCGAAGCTTTCTTCTTCGACGGTGGCGGGCGCGTACGCATCTCGAATTGTACGTTGGACCGATCGAACGGAAAACTGATCTCCTCCGCTTCGGATGCCGTCCACTTCAACGATTCGCTGGGCGATGTGCTGGTCGAAAATAGCCGCTTTGCCTTTCAGGGCGATGATGGCATGAATCTCGCCAGCGCCACCCTCATGCCCGTCCAGGCGGTCCAGCAAACGTCGCTCAAGCTGGCGCAGACCGATTTCACGCCGCAGTCCGGCGACCCTGTCGTGATTCTTAATTCCGCACTCGGTCTCCTGGGCTTCTCCACCATCAACACCATTTCACGGGATGCAGCCGGGAACTTCGATGTTCAGCTCAGCGAAGCCGTCCCACACACGGCTACCGACAGTTTGGTAGGCGACCTGAATATCATGGGTGCCCGCTGGATCGTGCGGAACAACGAATTCCTCGACAATCGTGCGCGCGCCATCCTCCCTCAAACGCCTTACGGCCTCTTGGAGGGCAACATCATGAGGGGTCAGACGCTGGCTTCCATTTTGATTGCAACGTTAAATGATGTCCCGCCTGCCGCGACCACCGGGGTTCAGGATCTACAAGTCCTCAGAAACCACATCTCAGACTCCGGCCCCCTCGCCGGAAACGCCAATGCCCCCTTTCCTTCTCATGGGTTCAGCCCCGGCGCTGTGATGGTCGCCAGCTTTTTGACGAACGGGCTGTATGACGAAAGTGGAAGCACGGATGTCCCCGTGAATCAGCACATCCTCTTGTTTGAGAATACCGTTGAGCATGTTCCGGGGCCGGCTTTCTTCCTTGGTTCCGCGAGCGATGTGACTCTCTCTAACAACAAAATTGTAGACGCTAACACCGGCCCGACTTACTTCCTCGGAACCGCCAATACCTCGGGCTCGATCGTAGTAAGCCAAGCCCATGATGTGGCTATCGTGGACACCGACATGTTCGGCGCAAAGACCGGACCTGCCTCGGTAGACCGTCATTCGACGAGCGGAATCAAGATCGAGTAATCCAGCCAGTAAGCAGACCTATGGGGACGATCCGCATAGCCTCCTTGTTGTAGTTTCGGTCGACCTTGCGATCTCGATTTAGGTTGTGGGTCAAAATCTTCTGAGGAGAAGCTATTGACTTACAGAAGTGGGTTTCTGGTTTCACCATTCTGGCTCTAATTCTAGGTATCGCTACGCTTACGGCTGATGTTGTTCCGCAAGAGAAGCTTAGCGCCAGTTCCTCAACCCCGCAAATCTGGTTCGGCTCCGGTGATGATCTCGAAGTTAAAGCCGTCGCAGCCCACCCAGATTTTATGCGCCTGTTTGATCCGAGACCGTCGTGGCCCGAGGGCACCGCTCGCGTCAACGTAATGCAGTTGCGCGCGCCATGGTTCCTGCGTATGCCGGATGAAACTGTCCAGCAAGTCACAGGCTTTCTCAAACAGAATAATATTGCCTTGGCCGTGCCCTTGGGTTTCGTCTCCAGCGACACTTGCGGGCAAGGCGTCGAAGGCCTCGGAACCGCACGACAACAAGCTGTCTATCCGCGCGAGATGAAGAAACGCGGGATCGATCTGGACTATGTGGTCATGGATGAGCCCCTGTTTTTTGGCCATGACTATAGCGGAAAGAACGCTTGTAACTTTTCTATCCAGCAAGTGGCTGAATCCGTTGCCAGGAACGTGAAAGCGATCCGTTCCTATTATCCCAAGGTTCAATTCGTCCTGGTCGAACCGGAGCAATCTCTGCAAGGCGGCGTCGCCGAATTAAGCCAGTTTCTCGACGCCTATCAGGCCGCTTTGAATGAACTCCCCGTGGCCGTACGGTTCGACCTGGCCTGGGGACTGTAACAAGTAATCCCGACACAAAACCCGATGACACTGTCTTCCAAACGTGGCACTCCTACCCAACCCGGTTTCTGCCGGAGAGCCAACCGGGGACGCTGACCTCCGTCGTTGTGCAGACCGTGGGCGCACATTGACCAGATCAAGTACGCGATCACCTCCTGGGGCTAGCCGAAAATGAAATTTAACTCGCATCAAAAATAACGGTCGCAATGAAGATGTTCGAAATTCCGAGCGCGTTTGCTCGCTGACTTTCAAATTGCGCGACACAAATGGCGACACACAAACCTACAACGGTCGCTCAAAGGTCACAAACAAAGGCGACCGCACCCTCCCGCAGTCACAATCTCAACGCAGTGTTCGACCAATCGCGGCATGAACCAGCGCCGAAGAGGGTGACACCCTCCGCCAAATTGTGCGTCGCGCTTGGGCTAGAACTGACTCGGCTTGGTCCGCAACGTCAGGCGTACCCCGCGTTCGGCATTCAAGTCCATCGTGCGCTGCCAATCGATATTGTTCAGGTCCGTGGACGCCTCGCTCCCGTCAGGCAGCACGTAGACAAGGAGCCTGTCCGCCACCCAGTAATCCTTTGCCGGATAGATCGTCTCCGATTTGAGGGCCACCAGGGTCAGGCTGCGGGCGGGCGCGTTTAACGGCGCCTGCCTGGTCGAAACTCCTGCTGGCGTTGCGCTTACGGGCGGGTCCAGCGCAGGAGCAGCGGGCAGGACGTAATACACCCTGGATAAAGGGTCCACCGTGAAAGAACTGCCGGATGGTTGCGCGGAAGTCCCCGAGGATGGCAGCGTATAGGATTGCGTACGCGCGGCCGGGTTTCCATACTGGCGCGCCGGCGACGATGGCGATAAATATGCCGTTAACTGAGGCAACTCCACATCTTGCATCACTTTCAGAGTGACAAGTTGCTCGCTCTTCAACTTGGGCTGGGGGCCGCGGGCGGGCAGCATGATCACTTTCCAAGGCCAGAGCGGCGGAATCATCCACTCGACGATGTCGCGTTTCGCATGTCCGTGTCCCACGATGTCGCCCTGCTTGTCGACGTGCTGCCCCTGCGCTGCGACGATTCTTGCGTCCAAGTCGCCGTCTGCATTAGGCATACCAATGTGATCAAAAACGATATCGAGGTATCCCTTCCCGATAAAGTGACCCGGTTGCTTGGCCGCTTCAAGGTGCCCGGCCAGGTAGGAGCCGCGCGGGAACGCCGGATGGCCAAATTCTGAGATCTGATGTAGGTGGCAAAGGACTGGATCGCCCACCTGGGCGGTTTTCGGGGAAATAGTCGGATCGTCTATCGTGCAATGTAGCAAGGTTCCTGCAGGGATCAGTGTTGCCTGTGCCTTTGCGGCGGGCTGCAGACACACCAAGAACAGCGCCAAAAACATTAGCTTTCGCATAGGCCTTCTCCTGGTTGGGTAGCAGGCAGCGGGAGGAAGGTGTCGAACACACCGGAGCAATGAGAAGGGGCCGTCTGCTTCCCCGGATTCCGTCGGGCGGAATGTACGCCGGAGCTTCCCTACAGGCAATACAGTTTATCCCGGAGACTCCGAGACGGGAAAACCAGCAGGAAGCGTTACCAGGAGCTGTAAGCAGTGTTTTCGAACGGCGAGACTTGATCCGACCCGGAATTGACGTCCGTGACTCCGTAGCAGGTTTGTTCGGGGCTGTAACCAACGTCGTCGGACTTTGTCACCCAATCCGGCGCGTTCGTGATCGGATCGGCGGGAATCATTCTGAGGTAATTATTGGTGACCAGATCGTCGAGCGAAGAAGGCCCGCATTCCTTATCGGTTGTGTAATCCTGGATAGCCTTCCTCATCACTGCGAGTTCTGACTTGAGTTTCGTTTCCCTGGCTCTCAGCACGGTCTTCTGATACTGGCCCGCGGCGATGCTTGCGAGAATGAGGATGATGGTAATAACGACCATCAGCTCGATCAAAGTGAAACCGCTCTGCGCCGTTCCGCCTTGGCCAAATCTGCTTTTCGCGTTTTTTATTCTGCGAATCATTTTTCAAACCGTCGTCTCGCCGAGTCGTTGTTGTTCCAAGCTCGCTCGCAAAAATCTTACCAATCCGAATATTTTGTGCCGTCGAGTGCGGTGCCCGACGACTTGGTGAACACGTCAAACACATCCTGCCCGCCCCACGCGCTCGTATCCGGATCGTCCTGCACGGAGCGCATTCCCCAGTCCTTATTCCCCGTCATTGGATCCGTCGGAATTGAACGCAAAAATCGGATTCGCTTGTCGTTAGCGCCCGTCAGTTGCGTCGGCTTGGTAAGCGCTTCGAGATCCACCGGGTATCCTTCCGTTCCGGCCTTCACCTGAATCTGGCCCTTGTCGGAAGCGTCCTTGTAGCGATCTATGGCGTCGCGCATCTCGCGCAGGTCACGGCGCAGCTGATCTTCTCTTGCGCGCTTCACCTGATTGCGCGCCAGTGGCACCGAAATCGACGCCAGAAGAATCAGGATCGCGCAAGCCACAACCAGTTCCAGAAGCGTGACTCCCGCAGAGCCATCACGCCGCTTGCGCTCAGAAAGGGAATTCACGCCATTGCTGTTCCGAATCATCGATCTCAGTGCACCTGGACGGTGGCTTCTCCGGACACAATGGGGATGGGTTGCTGCTGCGAATTGTGGGCGTTCACTTGCAGAATTTCGAGTCTCGCGGTTCCCGGACCTACGGCGCGCACCACCAGGCCCAAAACGGTCCCGGTGCCGCTCACGCCAGGAGTGTTGGGCTGCCGCGTCGCCGAAACCACCACTTCGCCTTTCTGCTGATCAATCCGCTGCACTACGGCGATTTCCTGCGTACCGCCCGAGAGAAATCCTCCATTGCGCACTTCCTCTACCTGAATCACTGCTGGGTCGTAGTGGATCATCAGCGGAATCGAGAATAGATCGTTCACATTGGAGATGGCTAGGCCCAGCGTCGTCGTGTCGCCGGGTTTCATCGCCATGGTTGGCGGTTCGAAATGAAGCTGTACGGCCGCGCCGGGTTGCTGCGCCGCAGCTGCTGATTCCGGCTGAGCCATCGAAGTGGGAGTCATGCCCGGTGCCGCGGCTGCCGCGTTGGGGCGAGCTGCCTGAGGAACTACCTGAACCCCCGGGTGCGCAGTCGCTGGGGTCTCTACCGTCGCATCTTCGTGATATATACGCACGTTCGAATCCGTTCCGGCGGCCATCGGTCGCAGATTTTGCGCCGAGACCGACGGCATGCGAAGGACGTGCGGCGTCAGCACGATCAGCGTCTCATCTTCGTTCACCTGATGGTTGTTATCCGAAAACAAATAGCCGAGCCCGGGAACTTCACCGATGCCAGGTATTCCGTTAAGGTTATTTTGCACCGTGCGTTCGAACAAGCCCCCCAATATGTTGACTTCGCCTTCCTTCAGCCGAACGTCATGTTCCACCTTCTTTTGCCCAATGACTGGCTGTTGGATTCCGCCGATATTGCTGGTGGTCAAGATTTGCGATATGTCCACAACTAGCTTCATGCTTACTTCGCCGTCGGGATGAACACGCGGCGTAACTTCAATATTCACGCCGACATCGATGTATTGGAATTGCGTATTCACCAACGGGTTCACAACGCCCGAACTCCCGGTTACGCCCACGCCGACGCCGGCCTGAAAGCTGCCGGTCGCAACAGGCACTCGTGAACCGATTTTCAGCGTAGCTTTCTGTCCATCGGTCACGCGTAACTCGGGATCTTGAATGATCTTGGAGCGGTCATCGGTCAAGATCGCGTTTGCTTGCGCGCCAGGCAGCGTGATCGCCCAGTCCTGCGTCGAGAGCCTCTTCAGATTGTTCAACGAGACCTGGTTATTCGTAGTTGTCGTAGTTGAACCGCCGCTGCCCGAATTGTTGGAGGAGCTGGTATTCCCGTTGGGATTCAGTGCGGAGCGCGGCTGAAACGCTACCGAGACGCTCTGGCCCGGCAAAATTCCCAAATCCCGCATGCGCATCACGCTCGCCGTCAAAACCTGTACGTGGATCAAGACTTCCGGCTTGGCTTTGTCGATATCCTTAATGATTTTTGAAGCCAGCATCAATTTGTCCGGCGTGTCGCGGATCACGATCGCATTCTGCGAGTTCACCTGTGACAAGCGATGCAAGTCCAGCAACTGCCGCAGTCCATTCACGATTTCGGTCAGGTCTTGCGGCGTCAGCGTATTCGAAAGATAAAAAGTCTGCACAACCTCATCTTCCAGGTCTTTGCGCTTCTGCGGCTGGTCGGGTGCTACGAAGATCACCGTCGGCGTCACGGGCTTCCAGAAAGCTTTGCTCTCGAGCGAGACCGCGTCTAACGCTTGTTCCAGCGTAACGTTCGGCAATTCCGCGGTGATCCGCCGTGAAGTGAAATCGGGGTCGAAAATCACGCTCAGCCCCGCCAGTTTCGCGATGGTCTCGTAAACCACTCTCGCGTCATTCGTCATCTTCAGATTGATCGGTTCGCGCGAAAGCGGTTTCAGCTCCGGAGGCGCTGTCAGAATCTGCTCGTTCGGTGTCGGCTCGGCATTTGTTGTTGGATTGTTCTGCGCCGCGATTAAATCCATCGTTTTCTTTACATATTGTTCCGCCGCAACATTGGAGGGGTCAATCAAGTACGCCTTTTGAAACTCACCAAGCGCAAGTTGCAGATCCCCATTTGCCAGGGCTTTTTGGCCTTGATGGACGTGAAACATGCCGGCATCGTATCGCGCCTGGGAGGCGCGCAACTTGTATTCGGCGTTGGTGGGGTCACTGCGGGCGGCTCGCTCGTAGTGAACGAGAGCCGTGTCATAGTCTTGGAGCGCGTTGGCCTTTTGTGCAGTCGAAAAATCGTCATTGCCCTTGGGGCAGCCGGCTAGCAATAAAGCAGCTGCCATCAAAAGGGGCAAGTATCTTGTACGATGCAAAAGTAAGCCTCCGCGCTGGGTATGCTAATTCCCACCGAGTTTAGCATCCGCAGTGTGATGCGGCAACAAATCCGCAACGTTGTGTTTGACGTATGAAATACCGAATTCCGAGCCCGCCGTGGGTTAAAGTTTTGTAAAATCCAACACTAAGCGCCGGAAATCCATCGGAATCCATCACTTGCGGCGGCTTGTGCGCGGTGCCTGTGATTCGCGCTATGATAGCTTCGACGTGAAATCCAACTCACAGAAGTCTCAACACGAGGGCGTGAAGATTGTTGCACAGAATCGCGCCGCCTCTTACAACTACCATCTCCTGGACAGTTTGGAAGCGGGACTGGTACTGGTGGGCACGGAGGTCAAGACGCTGCGCGAGGGCAAAGGCACCCTCCGGGAGGCCTATGCCGAGATTCGCCTTGGCGAGGCGTGGCTGGTAAACTGCCACATTCCCGAGTATCTGCCCGGAGGCTTCAGGAACCACGATCCCCTTCGGAAACGGAAGCTGCTGCTCCACCGGCGCGAACTGGACCGCCTGCTCGTTCAGACTCAGCAGAAGGGAATGACCATCGTCCCTACCAAGATTTACTTCCGGGACGGAACCGCCAAATGCGAACTGGCCGTGGCCAAAGGCAAGAAGTTCCACGACCGGCGCGAAGCCGAAAAACAAAAAGAGGCGAAACGGGAAGCTAGTGAAGCCATCTACCGCTCCCGTCGCCGCTGAAATTTGACGAAAGTGAAAGGGAGACATGCAGATCCAACTCGATAGCCAGCCGTATTCTTCGATACACGCCGACGCACTGGTAACCTATGTTTTTGATCAGGACAAGAAAATCGAGGGGGTCCTCGCCGACATTGACGAAAAAATGGACGGCCGCCTCGCGGCCCTGGCAACCGCCGGAGAACTTACCGGGAAGGCTCTTGAACTGGTTTTAGTCCATTTTCCCGAAGGGCTAGACGCCAAGCGCCTGCTGCTCGTCGGGGCAGGGAAGCCCGGAAAGTTTTCTGTCTCGGACCTGCGCAAAATTGCCGGCGCTGCATTGCGTCATCTGAAGTCGCGCGGCGTGAAAAAATTTATCTTTCTCGCCCGGGAAGGCGAGCGGGGCTCCGCTGCAGCGCAAGCTGTCACCGAAGGTTTGATCACCGCCGACTTCGAGTCCGACAAATACCGCACCGACAAGAAGAATAATCGCGACATCCAGTCCGTTTCGCTCGCCGGCTTCGATTCCGCGCAAAACGGAAGTGTGGCCGACGCCGTGGATCACGGCCGCGTGATCGCCGAATCGCAAAATTTTGCGCGCGACTTGATCAACGAGCCTTCGAATCGCCTCACCCCGCGCATCCTGGCCGCCCGCGCCGAAGCCATGGCCAAGGAAGTCGGCCTCGGCATCGAAATTCTTGACGAACGAAAAATCTCCGAACTGAAAATGGGCGCGCTGATCGGCGTCGCGCAGGGTAGCGTCGAACCGCCGCGCGTCATCATCGTCCGCTACACGCCCGATAATCCCCGCCCCGATTCTCCAGTCCTCGGACTCGTCGGCAAAGCCGTCACCTTCGACACCGGCGGCATCTCCATCAAGCCTGCCGACAACATGGAGAAAATGAAGTACGACATGGGCGGCGGCGCCACCATGCTTGGCGCCATGCGCGCGATCGCTTACCTGAAACCCGCGGTTCCAGTGATTGCCGTCATTCCCTCCACCGAAAATATGCCTGGCGGACGCGCGCAAAAGCCCGGCGACGTGCAAGTCGCCATGTCCGGCAAGACCATCGAAGTGATCAATACCGACGCCGAAGGCCGCATGATCCTCGCCGACGGCGTTTTCTACGCCCGCAAGCTCGGCTGCACGCATCTGATCGACGCCGCAACACTGACCGGCGCGATCCAGGTCGCTCTTGCCAGCGTGCACGTCGGCGCCTTCGGCACTCCGCGCGAATATCTCGATCAGTTCCTCGAAAGCGCGAAAGCCGCGGGCGAAAAGATGTGGCCCATGCCTATGGATGATGAATACGAAGAGATGATCAAAAGCAATATCGCGGACATTCGCAACACGGGCAGCGGCAAAGGCGGCGGTGCCATCACCGGCGCCTGGTTCATCAAGGAATTCGTCGAAGACACGCCATGGATCCACTTGGACATAGCCGCCACCTGCTGGGTAGACGAAGGCAAACCCTGGCTAGCCAAAGGCCCCACAGGCGTAGCCATTCGCTCCATAGTAGATTTCGCAATGAAACTCTGACGCCGGGCACAATCCAAAATCTCGCCCGGCCCCACGTGGAGTTGCGGTGGCTTGCCACCGCCTTTGCCCGCGCGAGGCTTGCCTCGCGGAATCGATCAATCAGCACGTCGCGTCCGCCATCGCAAAACCCCACCGCCGCCTCACATCTTCTCCGGCGCCGTAATCCCCAAGAGTCCTAGAGTCGTCACCAACTGTTCCCGGACCAGCGCCGTAACCAGCAGCAAAAACGCGCGCTTCTCGGCATCCTCCTCCGAAAGAATATGGTGCTTGTGATAAAACACATTAAAAGCCTGCGCCAATTCGAACGCAAACCGCGCCAAAAACGCCGGCTCCTGCGCCGCCACAGCCGTATCCAGCGTCGCATCAAACGACCCCGCCAGCAGCACCAAATCCCAGATGTCATCGAACGCAGGTGCTGCTAGAAAACGCCCCGCATCAATCTCGCCGCTCCGAAGCTTGGCAATATTCGCGGTGTCTCGAACCCCTAGGCTAGGATCCAATTCCGCGCCCTTGCGCAAAATTCCGTTCACGCGCACGACGGCATACTGCACGTAAGGTCCCGTCTCGCCCTCGAAACTCAGCGCGTCCTTGAAATCAAAGGCAATCACGGTCGAACGCGTAAAGCGCAGCAAAAAATATCGCAAGGCTCCAATCGCCACGGCATGCGCAATCGCCGCCCGCTCGCTATCCGGACTATCCGGATGCCGCGCATCCACTTCCTTCCGTGCCCCCGCCTCCAGCTGATCGATCAAATCGTCAGCCTTGACGCCCTGCCCCTTCCTCCCGCTTACTTCGATATAAGCCCGCTTGGCATCCTCCGGAGGAATCTCGTAACCCATCTCCAGCGCGCAACGCGGCGTGAGCGCCACCACGTTGTACGCAAAATGCTTCAAGTGATCCGCTTCGTCGCCGTACCCAAGCGCCCGCAGCGCCGCCACCACCACCTGCTGCGGATAAGCCTGCCGCGAGTCAATCACATTGAAAAGTTCCCGCGCCTGGCCAAACTCCGGCGCGCCAGGGTCGTCACCGTCGCTCGCCGTAACCCATGCCTGATGCCCGTCCGGATGTTTGTAAAACCGCCGGTAATGAAAATCGCGATTCAGTAATCCGAATTTCCAAAGGTGCAGCGCGATATCCTTGCCGACGTACGTTACCGTCCCGGTCGAGCGCACGATGATCTTCGCCTCGGCCTCTTCCGCTGGCTCCTGGACGGCATCGCCCTCGACGGCTGACGAGCCCTCGGCGCTTCCCTCCGGGACCAGGCGATCCGACGGCAACTGCATCACCCAACATCCCGCGTTCTTGCCGGATGTCGCCAATTGCACTGTGCCGCGCTCCTTCAACATCGCAAATGCCGCGTCCCAAAATTTCAAATGCAGAATGTCGCTCTCCTGCGTCAGCAGATCGAAATCGATTCCCAAGCGGTCTAGCGTGTGCAGGTGGCAGTAATTGATCGCCGTCGAAACAATCTCGCCCATCCTCGCCGCGTCGCCGTGACCCTGTTCGATTTCCTTCAGCGTCTGGTTCCGCAACTCGAGCCGCGATTTGTCTTCCGCGAGAAACTGCGTCACACGCGTGTACAAATCCCAGCACAGATAATCGAATTTGGGCGCAGCCGCGAGCGTCCGCACCTCATCGAGCGATTTCTTTTCGAGGTGCAAGAATCCCAGAACAACGTCCGCGACCTGCACGCCGGTGTTGTCGATGTAGTTCTGAATTTCCACGCGCCGCCCGGTATGCCGCAGCAAACGCCCAAAGGTGTCGCCCAGCACCGCATTCCTCAAATGACCGATGTGCGCGGCCTTATTGGGATTGATGCTAGTGTGCTCGACCACCGTCTTAGTCGCATTCGCGCCGGGCGCCGCGCCTGGGCGTCCAGCCTCCTCGCAAGCGGCTCGAAAAAATGTAGCCCGATCGAAAAACGCGTTCAGGTAGCCTCCTCCGGCTACCTCCACCCGCGCAATGCCCTCGATCGGCTTCAGTGAATTCGCAATTTCCTGCGCCAGCGCACGCGGTGGCTTTTTCAGCCGCTTGGCAAGCTCGAAGCACACCGGCGACGCCGCCTCGCCCATCGCCAACCTCGGCGGTCGCTCCGTGACGATTGGCACATCCGTCTTGTACCGCTCGTGGATGTGATGCCGCAACGCCTTGCGAAACCGCTCTTCGACCGCTTTATACACGTGGCTCCTTAAGTGAAATGAATCCGGCGATTATAGAGAAACCCCGGCAGCGGGTCAAAAACAGACGCCATCCTGAGCTGAATTTCTGGTACGCCACGCAGGCCATCGCGTTTTTGACGTCATCCTTGAGCGGAGCGAAGGATCGCGGTCTCGGCCCGCTTCAATCGCCAACGCGGGCGATTAGAAACAACCGTAAACTACAGAAAACAAACGCCAGCGCGATCCTCCAATCGTCAACTTTCGCGCGTGTTAGGACAAAAATCGGCGTCCACGTCCATTTGACAGCCTTTCCCGCCCAGACTAGTATCGTTTTTTCGCATTCATCCATGAGAAATCCAAAAGACCCAATGAAAACCCTACGCCACGCCTATCTCGATTGCTTCTCCGGCATCAGCGGAGACATGGTTCTAGGCGCGCTCGTGGACGCGGGCGCCGACCTCGGCGCCATCGAGTCCGAGCTGCGCAAACTGGGCCTGGAAGGCTGGACGATTTCCGCCGAAAAAGTGAAGCGCGGCCAAATTTTCGCCACGCAGGTAAAAGTCGCATCGACCGAAGGCCATCATCACCGTGGGCTCTCCATCATTCTCGATCGCATCGACAAAGGGCATCTCGTCCCACGCGCCGCCGAACGCGCCCGCAAAATCTTCACGCGTCTCGCCGAAGCCGAGGCCAAAGTTCATCAAATGCCCATCGAACAAGTCCATTTCCACGAAGTAGGGGCGGTAGATTCGATTGTAGACATTGTCGGCGCCGCCATCGGCTTCGAACTTCTCGGCATTGACGAATTTTCGTGCTCGCCTCTCGACGTAGGCGCTGGCCAAGCGAAGACCGCGCACGGTCTGTTGCCGGTCCCCGCTCCAGCCACGGCGGAACTACTCAAAGGCGTGCCAATGTATACGAGCGGCATCGCGAAAGAGTTGGTGACCCCCACCGGCGCGGCCATCGCCACCACGCTTGCGACGCGCTACTCCGAAATCCCGCAAATGACGCTAAGCGCCATCGGCTACGGCGCGGGCTCGGCCGACTTGACGGAAAAAGCGAACGTCCTGCGCATATTGATCGGCGAAACCGCCGTCAGCGAGCCGGGCGAGCACTGGGATGCACCGATCACCGTGATCGAAACCAACGTGGACGATATGAGTCCGCAAATTTACGGCTATTTTGTCGAGCGTGCTCTAGCGGCTGGCGCCCTCGATGTATTTTCCGCGCCGGTGCAAATGAAGAAAAATCGCCCGGGCTTGCTGGTCACGATTCTCGCCGAGTCGGCAAAAGTGGCGCCGCTGATTGATCTGGTCTTTCGTGAAACCACCACGCTGGGCGTGCGCACACACGAGGTCCGCCGCAAGATTCTCGATCGCGAATTCGTCCCGGTCGCAACACCCTTCGGCGAAGTGCAGATGAAAGTCTCGCGCATGAACGGCACGGTGCTGAATGCCACCCCTGAATACGAGGACTGCCAACGCATCGCAGCACAAAAGGGCATCCCGCTGAAACAAGTGATGGCCGCCGCCACTTTTGAATTTCAAAAACAGACCGAGTCGCTACCGCACCGAACGAAGCCCGCGGGAAGCAAGGGAGCAGCCAATGGCTAACCCGCCAGTAGAATTCGCGGCGACCGCGCGTTCGCTGTCCTTCGCTCCGCAGCCCCCCAAACAGAGTTGTCATCCCGGGCGCAGCGAGGGATCTGCTTTTCTCTCTCATCGCGATCGCGCCGCGCAGAACTTTTGGAGTGCGGCGGCTTGCCGCCGCCTTCGCAAGCGAAGCTTGCTTCGCGTGAGTCGAGTGGATACCGGCCGCAGTAAGTGTCCTCCGAGCAGGCCCCAATAATTCATGGACAACACCAAGCCCAAGTATTACCTCACGACGCCCATCTATTACGCCAACTCGCGCCCGCACGTCGGCTCGGCCTACACCACCATCGTCTGCGACGTCATCGCGCGCTACAAACGCATGTGCGGCTACGACGTCGCCTACCTGACCGGCACCGACGAGCACGGCGTCAACATCGAACGCGCAGCGGAGGCCGCCGGAATCACGCCGCAGCGGCTGGTAGACAAGAACCAGAAAATCTTCCGCGATTTGTGGAAGCTGCTGGGAATCACGATGACGGACTTCATCCGCACCACTTCCCCAGAACACGAACGCGCGGTCCAGACTCTGGTAAAGCGCACGCTCGAGCGCGACAAAAATCTGCCGCCCGAAAAGCGCTCCATCTACAAGGCTAAATACGAAGGCCGCTACTGCATCTACGACAACGCTTACGTGAGTGACACGCCGGAGCCGGTGAATTGCCCGACCTGCGGACGGCCCGCGGAATTGATTTCCGAGGAAAACTATTTCTTCCGGCTCCGCGATTACAAAGACCGGTTGCTGGAGTTGTATAAGAATAATCCGAAATTCGTGCAGCCGGATTTCCGGATGAATGAAGTAAGGAGTTTCGTTGAAACCGGCCTGAAGGATCTCTCGATCAGCCGTAAGACGATCAAGTGGGGAATCCCCTGGCCGGGCGATCCCGAGCATGTGTTTTACGTCTGGTACGACGCGCTCACCAGTTATATGACCGCGGTTGGTTACGGCGAAGGCGCAGACGGCGAAGCCAATCCCAGGTTCAAGAGATATTGGCCTGCCGATCTGCACATGGTCGGCAAAGAGATTATCCGCTTTCACGCCGTCTACTGGCCGGCGTTTTTGATGGCTGCGGACCTGCCGCTACCGAAGCAGGTCTTTGCCCATGGCTGGCTGCTCTTCGAACAAGAAAAGATGAGCAAGTCCAAGGGCAACGTAGCCTACGCCGAGCCAATCGTGAAAGCTCTAGGCAATGACGCGCTGCGCTACTACTTGCTGCGCGAAACCGTATTTGGCCAAGACGGCAATTTTTCGCGCGAAGCGCTGATCACACGCTACAACGCGGATTTGGCGAATGGTCTTGGCAATTTGGCGAGCCGCGTCCTCACCATGATTAACCAATACTTTGGTGGGAATGTACCGCGCATCGATGCACCGCAGGGGCATCCTTCAGGTGTATGGGATCCGAACGATTTCGGTTACGTACTTGAGCACAGGTACGCGAATGAAGGTATAGAAGTCGCCAAGGCCGCGCTCGAAAAGGTCGATTTTTCTGGAGCTCTAGGCGCGACCTGGCTCATTGTGTCTCAAGTAGATCAGTACCTGACCTTGGGTAAGCCATGGACGCTAGCCGGCAAACCTGATGAGCTTTTCCAACTACAGGCCATTCTCTATCGTGCCGCCGAGGCTCTACGAATTGCGATCGTGCTTGCGCACCCCGTGATCCCGGATGCGACGCAGAAAATTTGGGAACAGCTTGGGCAGGCCGGAAAAGTCGAAGATGTGAGAATCAATGAGTTGCAGTGGGGTGGACTTGAACCCGGAACTCGGATTGGAAAGCCGGAAGGGGTGTTTCCACGAGCGGACAAGAAAGAAGTACTGGAGAAGATTGACGCTATGGAGAACGAAATACGCAATCCGGGCGCGGCAGCGCCCGCCACGAGCGACGAAACACAAGTCACCAGTCAAGCTCCGGCAACCAGCCCCGCTCCCGGAGGCGCGGCAACGGCTGCGGCAGCAGCGGCGGCCGCACCGGCGAAGATAGGAATCGAAGACTTCGCCAAAGTGGAATTGCGTGTCGGCGTGGTGAAATCAGCCGAACGCGTTCAGGGCGCGGACAAGCTACTCAAGCTGCTTGTAGACGTAGGCGACGAAGTGCGGCAAGTGCTTGCCGGGATCGCGCTGGCGTATGCGCCGGAGGAACTGGTCGGCCGCAAAGTCGTGATCGTCGCAAATCTAGCGCCGCGCAAGATGCGCGGTCTGGAGTCGAACGGAATGTTACTTGCCGCGTCGGTCGGGCCAGACGGCAAGCCGGTCCTATGCACGTTCGCCGAGGATGTCCCGGCGGGCGCGAAAGTAAAATAGGGACCAGCGCGCAGTCCGTAGCTTCAGCTACGGCGCAAGCGCAGCAGCCGCTGGAAATACCGCTTGCTGGCATGAAACTTTTTGGCTGAGGGAGTCGTATACTAGCTGTGAGGGTCGAAGTTTGAGCGCGGCCCGCGGGAGGGGCTATGAATTGCCCGAAATGTCATCGTGACATCGCTGAATATTCGAATTACTGCTACTACTGTGGCGCGCAGCAACACGCCGCGCCTGTCGGCCCTCCGCCGATCCACAAGCGCCTGATCCGGTCTTCGACAGATTGCAAGATTGCCGGAGTTTGTGGCGGCATCGCCGAATACCTGGAAGTTGACTCCACTATCGTGCGGCTAATCTGGGTGCTGCTGGTGATTTTCCCGGTCCCGCTGGTGCCGGCAGTCCTCGGCTACTTCATAGCATGGCTGGTGATGCCGCAGGCGCCCAAGCCGTCCCCGGCCGATCTGTCGCCGCAACCCACGTCGCCAACTGCGCCCGATCACGGCTCGACACAGATCGCGTAAAGATTTGCGAGCCTGGAGCGGCGCAGGCGAGCGCCGCTCCCACGCTACCGCATTCGCACCTGCGGCGAAGATTGCGCCCTAGCCGCGATCTTTGCTTTTAAATTTTCGCGCCGGAGCTCTTCCGCCTCCTCCAAAAACGGGCTGATCGAGAGAAATCAATCCCGCGCCAAACGCAGCCAGCGCGAACGATCCGACAGCCATCGCCAGGGGAAACTGGTAGGCATCCACTTTCATCGGCGCAGAAAGCAATCCGTGAACCTTCACCAGCGCAACCGCCATTTCCCCCGCCAAGAGCAATCCCGCGACGCGCGTAAACAATCCCACGATCAACAAGCAGCCACCAAAGAACTCCAGCACGCCCGCGATATACACGAAATAAGACGGAAAACCCATGTGCCCAAAACCCTGCATCGCCTCCTGCGTGTGCGTAAACAGCTTAGGATATCCATGGAACGCGAAGATAACTCCCAAAGCCACTCTCAGCAGCAAAAGCGCCAAGGGTTTCAGTCCTTCCAAACTCTGCATGCAATTCCTCCCGACGAAAAGATCAGTGAATGATGACTGCGCGGATGGATTGTATCAGAACACAAATATTCCTCGCGCCGGACGATGGAAACTATCCGCGTAACGCGCGCAGGGTTGTGCGCGGCGATTAGTGTAAAATCCCTCGGTTACTTTGGAAGCAACCCCGACCATGACAGAGCAAGCGCGGTCAAGCACCCCAATTGCTGCGGGCGGATTCGGAGACCGCCCGTGATCCGGAAACTCCTGCTCGGATTCGCCGTGGTGCTCGTTGTCGTTGTTGCAGCCTATGTTCGGCTGCGTCACTCCACCGCGCCGCTGGAGACGGCGTACTCCGGGAGTCGCGTGGTTGCGGTATACAGCACATCGGCGCAGGTGCGCGAGCAGATCAGCACCGTCAGTTTCGGCGAACGCCTGGACGTGCTGCAGCGTTTTCAGGATCAAGTGAAGGTGCGCACTCCGGACGGCATTGTCGGCTGGGTCGCCGAGCGCGACCTGCTCTCCGCGGACCTGTGGCAGAGGTTGAAGGATTTGGAAACGAAGTCCGAGGGCATGCCGGTCGAGGCGCGCGGGCACACGCGCGTTCTCAGTAACCTGCATTTCGGTCCGGGACGCGATACGACGCGCGTTCGCCAGTTGAACAAGGACGTGCGACTTGAGCTTCTGACGCGCCAACCCGCCGAGATCAAGCCGACAGCAGCAGCGGAGAACGCGGAGCAGGAATCTTCGGTTCCACCACCGGAAGGGAAGAAAGAGGATTGGTGGTTCGTTCGCGCGCACACAACCGATCAAGGCGCAATGGCAGGTTGGCTGCTAGGCCGCTTCGTCGAACTCGACGTCCCGCAGCCGCTGGCCGATTATGCCAGCGCGGCCGGGATGCGAATAGTTGCCTGGACCGAACTGAATCGCGTGAACGCCGCCTCCGGAAAGCCAATGCCACAGTACTTGCTGGTCGGCACGCACGGGCCGGAAGGCCAGCCGTGCGATTTCACCATGATGCGGGTGTACACCTGGGGCAAACAGAGGGAGCGCTACGAAACGGCTTTCGTCGAGAGCAACGTTTGCGGCAAGTTGCCGATTGCTCGGACGCAAGTACCTGGAGCGGCAGGAGACGTCGCCTTTTCGTTCCCAGATCTGAGCGCCGGCGTGGCTGAAACACGTAAGTATGAAATGCACCAGACCATTGTTCGCCGCCTGAGAGAGGGCGGAGCACCGCAGCCACGAAAGCGCCACCATTAATCACCGCGTTTCATCATCGAGCATTTCATCTGGCGCGCGGTTCCGGTTGGGATACATTGATTGATATGGAGAATGGCAGTTCGATCGCTGCATGCATTTTACTGCTCGTTTCCGCGGTCTGTACGACTGGATGTTCGCAAGGGCCCTCCATCGCCATGGCGGAGAAGCCCGTCGTCAACGCGCCTTCTATTCAATACATCGGCGAGTGGGGCGTGAAGGGCGACGGACCTGGCCAACTCAAGGATCCTTCCGGAATTGCCACTAACTCGCTCGGCGATATCTTTATCGCTGACGCCGGGAGCGCATTCATCTCCAAATTTGCTCCCAGCGGCAAGCCGCTTCTTTCCTTTCAGGAAGATGGACTGAATCATCCGCAATCCATTGCAATCGATTCGGGCGGAGCAATTTACGTAACCGATCCCGTTCGCGACAGCGTCTTCATTTTTCTGCCCAATGGCGACCGCTATCGCGAGCTGCGACTGAGAACGAGGCCAGCAGCAGGGAACGTTCTGAGCGTCGCGGTGGGCGACGACGGCTCGATTCACGTGTTGGATTCGAATGCTGGAAAGGTGTTCACCTACACCTCACGATTGCGCCTGATGCAGACTTGGCAGCCGCGCGAGACTTTCCCAGGCTCGAAACACTTTGGCCCGTTGGTGAAGGGGCCCGATGATTATTTGTACCTGGCGACGCCATCGGGCGGCATCATGAAGCTTACTCGCGAAGGCCACCTGATGACCGAAATAGTTCCCACCACGAAGGATGCGAGTTGGAATCCCAACGCGGGCTTCGCGGTTTGGAGCAATTGCTTGTTCTTGATGGATTCCAACGGCTTGATGCTGCACATCGTAACCACGGACGGAGCCCCCAAGCTCGACATGGACCTCGCACCGCAATTGGGCCAAGGAACGCGCAAGGCTCCCGCTCTAGCCGTGAATTCTCACGGCGAGTTGCTGGTCCTTGACGCTCCCGAAGCGCGCGTGCTGCGCTATCGCGTCAGTTTCTGATATTTCCAAACCGCGCGTTATCATGGGGGCTCTTATTTGACCGAGGAGCGACTCCGTGGCCCTACTGCTATCCGAAGCAGACGTTAAGAATATTCTGACCATGCCGATGGCGCTCGAAGCGGTGGAAGATTCCTTCCGCCGGCTTGCGGATGGCAGCGCGCAGGTCCATTCCCGCCAACGACTGCATATACCGGGAAAGAGTTATCTTCATTACATGGCGGCGGCTGATGCAACGAATGGCTACCTGGGCCTGAAGATGTACACGAGCGCGCGAGAAGGACTGCGCTTTCTGGTGCCGTTATTTGAGGCGCAATCCGGCGATCTGGTTGCGTTGATCGAAGCCGATTACCTGGGACAAATGCGGACCGGCGCGGCAAGCGGGGTGGCGACGCGCCTGATGGCTTGCGAGGACGCT